>Ga0325400_1006217_pt1 | contig 11329 bp, 10 predicted proteins | sample PopdelMetagenome_2_FD_205662 | JGI IMG/M metagenome (GOLD analysis project Ga0325400, IMG submission 205662) | Populus deltoides microbial communities from Bellville, Georgia, United States - Xylem-PdKOR-R1 | ecosystem: Host-associated > Plants > Phyllosphere > Stem > Wood/Secondary xylem...
CTTTCGACGAAGATTACTACACCATTGTAGCTAAAAGAAGAGGGCTATTCCGATCTGATGCAGCTCTTCTTGACGATGCTGAAACAAGAGACTACGTCAAGTTTCAGTCAAGGACACAGGGATCCACCTTTGCACAAGATTTTGCTGAATCCATGGTGAAAATGGGCTACATTGGAGTCCTGACCGGCAAACAAGGCGAAATCAGGAAACATTGTGCTGTTGTGAACTAGGAGAATCTTCATTTTGATTTTTTTTTACAATGATTTAATTGATTGCAACAAAGTTGCATGGATTTGTGTTTGTTTCTTTTGGCTTTTTAAACATTTGCAAAGGAATTGGCTGCAGGAATTTTTATTTAATTTTTTGAAATTTTGAGGTTGTTCCCTTTATTCCATTATCTTTCTTATGAATAAATATATTGATTTCCTGAATTCATACTACTGTATTGCCTTTCTTCATGCTTTGAATTTTCCTTGAAACTCCTTCCATCTTATACTTCATGCCTAAAAATTTTACAGAGTTGACTACAACAACAAAATTAATCAAGTTTGAGAGATTATTTTCTAAACCTGAAATGAAATTCCATTATAATCCACAAATTAGTGAATCAACCTATAAACTCATTGGATATAACTAAATTTACCCCATGTATCAATTAAAAAACTATTATTAGTATTTTCTTACAGAAGATGTCGAATAATAATAATAATAATAATAATAATAAAAGCACTTGCATAGATAAATAAAAAGTTAACGTTTGGAAACTTAGATTACAGTTTTGGGCCTCAGGTTTAAAAACAAGCCTGTAGCAGTGTAGCACGTAAGGAGTAAGGACAGTGATTATTTGAAAAATATAATAATAGTTTTTTTTTAAAATATTTTTTATTTAAAATAATATTTTTTAAAATTTTTTTAAAAACGCCAAAAAAAATTAAAATTAAAAAATTAAAATTTCCCCAAATTTTTGTTTGGATCGCAATTCTAATCGAAGTGCTCGAGCACTCTCGCATTCCGTACAAATTTGAATAAAAATTGCTTGCTTTATTATCTTTGTAATCTCCGAGATGATGCCAAAGCACAATGGATATCCCAGAAACCACTTCATGGCAATCCCCCAGACTTGCAATTCAGTGAAACCACCCTATGAATGGGCATCTTGGGCGCCATTAAAGGACTCTGGCTCGGCTTGATTATATAGTCATCCCCCATCCCTGGACCTGAGCTCCAATAGGAAGCCTGATAACACTTTCAAGTGGCCCAAATTAGTTTCATGCATAGTAAATTCACTACAGCCTATCTGTGGTTTCTTCTTTCAGCGAAATTGCCAGCATTCTTTTCCTGTTTGTCATTCACTGGACATTGCAATGTTATACGGTGTTAACAATGTAAAAATCATGTTATTTTAGCTCATAATTTTAACCAGATTCTGGCATTCTGCATTCTTATCTGTTTCTCTGTACTTCTTTTGTCAATGATATTTCCCTCTGTGAAAGTTCCATTGATCAACCAGGGAAAGGATTACACTCCAACTAGCTAGTTCAGTTGGTTGTGTACCTTCCCCTGCCCTAAGGGCCTTGAGCTGAACCATTCTGTATAACCACCAAGAAAAAAAAAAAAAAAAAACACTAGAGAAATGACTAAATTTGTTTAAGTTGGTGTGCTGTAGCGGGAAGGAACTGATGATCTTTATTGTTAATCATACTTTTTTAGTTTGGGGTGCATGCAACCATGCGTTCCATCTTCATTGCATCTTGAAATGGGTGAATTTACAGACTTCACAAGCACACTGTCCATATACCGTAGGGAATGGCAGTCCCAAGAAACCTTCGGCTGTGTTTGTTTAGGAACTGTTTTTGTATTTGCAGTGCAAAAAACAAGGCATTGGATAATTGTTAAAATAGTGTTTTATATTGTAAAACCCATTAAAAAATTGAGTTTGAAATGCAGTTTTTATGAAGCAGTTTTTACATGTTTTTTAACTGAGTTTTGTAAACACCGTTTGTTTTTGCGTTTCAAAAATATTTTTGAAAAAAATTATTTTTTTTTATTTTTTTCCTTTAAATTAATATTTTTTTAGTGTTTTTAGATCATTTTGATACACTGATATCAAAACTAATTTTTTAAAAATAAAAATACATTATTTTAATGCGTTTTTTTTAAAAAAACACTTTGAAATACAACCGCAATCACATAACTGCCAAACATTTTACTACATGTTTTTTTGTTATACATAAACTTTAACTATAATTTTTACCAAACACGTATTTAAATCTAACTAACTTCAGCTAACAACACTTTTTTAAAACTTAATCTTTTAAACCATATCTATAAAAACTACCTCCAAAACAAATACACAAGAATCTTACTATGCGACCATCCTTAACATTACCAACTCCACGTCAACTTCAAACACTTTAAATTTCATTCGGACCACACTAACTGACATATTCTACGTGAATCATTAAAGTGATACCTCCAAAAAAATTGCGACAACCCTTTTAAAGTTAAATTTCATCCACGAGGTACAGATTTTTGACTAATCGTTGTTGTGTGTCCATGTGAGGAAATTTACCTCATTTGTACCATAAAGTATGTGTTTCATCATGAGAACAGGGACCCTTGTTCGCCACCAATTATCATGTCATCCAATACCACTCTTTATCTATACTATTCTGAGAATCATCAGTGGTCCACAAAATTCGTTGGCATTGCTGTGTAAGTTTCTATGCATGTATGCAATACAGTTCAGTTTGGTTCAAAATTGTTACATGGGTACGCTTCTTTTATGCTGCTGAGAATTTTGCAGCAAGTTTCCCTTTTATTTCCAGTCCAACTGCTGGATTAGCAGGTCAGAACATAAGAGCCTTACGGCTTGTGGATCGCTTGTGGGCTGGAATTAATGATAGCATTGTAAGCCTAATGAACCATGTATATATTCGGGACAGTGATATTATATCAATTTGTGCACAGAAACATGAGCCTGCACGTATAAACTCACACACAGAAGGCCCTCTGCCTTCTGAAGCAAAGAACCAACAAAAGCCATTCTTCCTTCTAATGCACTCATATTCTTTAATTGCATGCATGGAGTTTGTTCGTAAAGTAAAGACACTGAAGCTTCAATGCAAGGATTTGATGACTTTTTTCTTTTTCTGATTCTTCATCTTCTTATATATATATATATATATATATATATATATATATATATATATATATATATATATATATATATATTATCTTGGATGTAAGAGAAAGGATTCATCTCTTGCCAAGGACATCTTTTTGGTTAATCCCTCGTAGGAATAAATTGACTGATCCTATAAAAGGTGAAGAGCAGCGTGCCCACCACTGACACAATTCAACATAAAGAAAGCACATGCATGGAAATAAATACAGGGAATCCAAACTCTTGAGGCACAAGCTAATTTGGTAGGAATCAAGGAGGGGGTCCTAGTATTTTTGGCATGTATTTAAGAAACATGTGCAGGTTCATATGTTTATTGTCTCCACCCTCCAGTACCCCATGACATAAAGCAAGAAAAGAATATTATAATGTCGGGAAAAATACATAATATTAAATAATATTTATATAGATTTATTTATTAAGAATAAAATAGTATTTTTAGTTTAACTTATATATATATTTTTTATATTTAAATTAATATAGATCATTGAAAATTATAGTTTTTTTTAATGTTTGATCTTAATTATTTTAAGAACATGAACATGAAGTTTCTTCTCCCTAGCTGTTTCCTCGAAAGCCATTCTTACCGTATACATTAGATTACTGTGTGAATATGCCCTGATGATTCCTCGGTTCTCTCACATAAAAAAAGCGACCGACAGCTTATGGTTATCATAACTTAATTATATTTTATGCAATTAGCAATGTGCTGATACTCTCTTCTATGCATTTGTGTTCTTTTAAAATAAAATGGGATTCTAGATTTCAAGGTGCCTACTAAGGCTACAGCAACCTTGCATTGATGGATTTTTGCCTTTAAAATCACTAGTTTAATTAGGTGATGATAATTTGTTTGACATTCTATCATGATATTTGTTTTTTTTGGATTTGAGAAAACTCTATTTTTTGAAAAGCGTATTTTGTGGGTTCAAGTGAGCGAGTAAAATCTCGACTATTCCATGTTCTTACAAAAAATACACGTTCTAACTCGAACTCAAGATTTACTGTATAGATTTTAAGTTTTTTGTCATCCTACTACGCCCCTCGAGAAAAAAATAAAATAAGCATGGCAGTTGAGCCCTGGGTTTTGTTTTTGGTGATCAATGCATATTGGTGGCAGCAGGTATCCAATTATTGATGAGAAATGGGAGCAGTTGGGGATTAATTAAGACAATGTTAGCCATCAGAGAGCAGGTGAACCAGTTGATCTCATTCTTGCCATATATATATCCATACAATTATCTTAAGATCAATTTCCGCCACGTCCCAACATTTCCATGGTCACCAATTTGTTTTATATTCTGTCGGCTTTAAAGAGATGATCAGGTTAAGTTTCTCCAGAGAAGCATGGGATTCTCTTGTAGTTTTCCCTGCACAATTACTCGTAAAGCAAGAGACTGGTGTTTGATTCTTACATCAATTTAGGGACACACATAACTAATTATCATATTTTTATCACTACCTTACATTAATTTATGTTTAAGCATTAGTCATGTTAGGTAGCTATGGGGGCCCTTTTATTCTTTTATCTTTTTGGTAGCTCAAGTTGCTAAGGCTCATGCTAAAAGTGAGGCCTATAAATCTTGCCTCATGTTCCAACTTTAATGTACTACAGTTGAAGTGGCATAAACTCCCATAACCAAGGTTGTGCTAAGTGGCTTCCACAGTGAAGTAGGAATTTTCCCTAGAAAATGAGGGGGTTTCGTTATTTTGGGATGATGTTCTTTTGTCTTTTGGTATTTATGGGATCAACTGAAGCTCAATTGCAGATGGGTTTTTATTCTAGTAGCTGCCCAAATGCTGAGAGGATTGTGCAAGACTATGTTAACAGGCATATCCATAATGCTCCATCACTGGCAGCAGCTATCATAAGAATGCATTTCCATGATTGTTTTGTTAGGGTATGTGTCTTCAATCTTTTTGTGACTGCCTAGATTTTCACCTCACAAATCTTTGAAACCTTTTGTTTTCACTTTTTTTTTTATCAGGGTTGTGATGCATCTGTGCTTTTGAACACAACTTCAAGCAATAACCAACCTGAAAAGGTGGCAACTCCAAATTTGACACTGAGAGGCTTTGATTTCATTGACAAAGTTAAGAGCCTATTAGAAGCAGCCTGCCCTGCTGTAGTCTCCTGTGCTGACATTGTTGCTTTGGTTGCAAGGGATGCTGTTGTAGCCACTGTAAGGACTAAAATAAGTCATAACCAAGAATTCAATGCATATGTATATATATCTTTTCATTATTTGGCAAAAACCCTTTTTTTTTTAACTTCAACAGGGTGGTCCATTCTGGAGAGTTCCAACGGGACGAAGAGACGGGACAATTTCAAGATCCTCGGAGGCCTTGAACAATATCCCGCCTCCAACAAGCAACTTCACCAATCTACAGAGACTTTTTGCTAACCAAGGACTGGACTTGAAAGACTTAGTCTTGCTATCAGGTACTACACTTAAAGAAAATGCCACTCCCTAGCTCTGTATATGATTTGAAATGTTGCTTGCCGCAATGTTTATCATGATCCTGCTGAATATTTCAGGTGCTCACACAATTGGGATATCACATTGTTCATCATTTTCAAACCGCCTTTACAATTTCACTGGAGTAGGTGATCAGGACCCAGCTCTAGATAGCGAATACGCTGCCAATCTCAAGGCAAGGAAGTGCAGAAGTCTTAATGACAATACCACTATAGTAGAAATGGACCCTGGAAGTTTCAGGACATTTGATCTTAGCTACTACAGTCTTTTACTCAAAAGACGGGGTCTGTTCCAATCTGATTCTGCCTTGACCACAAACTCCGCTACATTGTCTTTCGTCAACCAGCTACTCCAAGGCCCACTTCAGAATTTCTTCGCGGAATTCGCAAATTCCATGGAGAAAATGGGCAGAATCAATGTTAAGACCGGCACAACTGGAGAAATTAGAAAGCACTGTGCAGTTGTGAATAGCTAAGAATCTTCTGTTAATCGGTTCCTATGTGTGCATGTGCGTTTCATTTCTACTCAAATAATTTCAATAAGACTTTATTTCTTTTGAATTTGAGTCCACTTTTGCAACAAGAAAAAAATATATTTGTGTACTGTTTATATATCTCCATCTAGCTTACTCCTTATGGATTCATCTATTCACCTAGAAACAGCTCAACCATGTGTGCAGCAGATTCAGCTGATCTCCAATTGTATCAACGAGGCTAAAAGTGATAAAATACAACTGTGGTTAGGTAAAATAAGGTTGTTTAGCCCAATCCTTCAAAAGCAAACATGGCTACTATCTTTGGAATCAGCATAAATTGTCCATTAAGGATCTAAGCACGAGTTAGTGCCCTTTTCGAGACACTTACATAGTAAATTAATAGCTGATTTGCCAAGGACCAACAAGATGCTGTTTTGCTTTGGCAAAGCTATAGTATAATTAGCATGAGCAAGCATAAAGGTCCAACAATCAATAAATGATGATTATAAAGCAGTGACATTGGTAGCCAACAAAGACTAGATCAGACACATCAAGATGCTGTTTTGCTTTTGGCAAAGCTATAGTATAATTAGCTGCAAGCATAAAGGTCCAACAATCAATAAATGATGATTATAAAGCAGCGACATTGGCAGCCAACAAAGACTAGATCAGACACATACATGAATAATTAATATTCTGATTGCAGAAATCATGCAAAGATCTACATTTTCTTTCTTGAATTTCATGTTTCTACTTTTAACAAAACGTATTCCTCTCACGGTGTAAACATATTAGAAATCCCATAAAGAATTTCGATGAATAAGAATAAAGGGGTGCTGTATATGTTTACTAGGGCTTTAGCACCTTTAGGAATCGCATCTTATTTTCATAGCTAAATACTTAATTCATGGTGCTCCTAACATCAAGTAATTAAACTCATCAAAGCAATTTACATGCATATAAAAATTCCAGGGACAGACTAAATTCAATGGCTTGAAAAATATGGTGAAGAGTGATAAAGCTGCAACATATGTTACTACTTATTTTTCTTGTTCAGGGTAATTAACTTTGGTACAAATTACTCCATTCAGTGGCTGCATCAACCTAATCTTTTTCTATTTCATCAGGAGATGGTACACTTTATAGTAGGACAAAGATGGTCCGTAATTATTTTCACTGTGTTCATCTCTCTTTTAGGTTTAACAATGCTCCTTTGGCTTGGTCATAGTGGACTCTTAGTATCTACAAAGAGGTCAGAGGTTCATATCTTATGTAAAATACGGTCAGATTTATACCGGCTTGTCAAAAGAAAAATCTCCAGTTTTCTGAGTTTGAACTTGTGAGCCCCCTTAGTACACAAGAATTAAATGATGGATTGTAGGTTGATGGGAAACAATGAACTACTATTCTTATCTATGCCATGTGTGCTTAGTTCACTTATAAGGTGTTAATGCAGTATACGGCCTCAAAGTTTGACAGAAAGGTTTATGAGCATGAACTATTTGCAGTTAGAAAATAAAGTTCTGCCAATTTCCATCTCAAAAGGAGAATGAGAAGGTTGTTGTTTATTACCACATAATCTTAGTCAGCATGGAATAATATATACACAACAGGAGCCAGCTGATACCTGGTCCACAGGGTGTTCTAAAAATATGTGAGAAAATCATGATGTTCCTGAAGGATACAGAACAGAAAAGGACTGGTACACTAATAGTCAAACACTGATTAAGCCAACCGCTTCCAGCCCCGGAAAAAATGTCCCCAATATACAAGAATAGGGCCTAATACCCATCATGTTAAAAGACTTTCCAGATTTGCTTTTGACCCCCTGAGAAGTTCTTTTGGTAAAAGATGAAACTGGGATGATCAAATCTAAATCTTACTAGATATCCTGTTGTCATCAATCTTTTTCCCTCTAGTCTTCTGTCACTTTGTCTGCTGCTTTTTATGCGGATTCCTACTTACATATTCACAATTCTTCAGATGTCAGATTCTTTTCTTGACAATATTATATATTCTTCATCACCCTGCTAGCATCATGGGTGGCAGCGGTATTTTAGGAAAAGGGAAAACAATTCAGAATTACGATAACATAGCCGCCATAGAGCAGGTGAACAAGTTATATTTATTCTTTTCCTAGTTTTGTTTGTACCTCAGAGTACTTTAGCATGCCATAAAAAGAAAATTCTATCTACCAAATGAATACACATATATATGTATCAACCGCCATCTGCTGATGAAACTATAGTTAGCAAGATCTATCCAGTCGAAACCAACCCATAATTTTTCATTCACCGAAAGATCAATGCAGGACAAGGAAATTTCGTCATCTGTAGATCAAATGAAAGGCCTTGATGATGCATGTGGGGTTTTACAGCAGGCTTACTTCACTTCTTCAAGAGCGACAATCCTAACTAATCATGCACTACTTTATACTAAAATATATCTATCTCGTCACTACAAGATGGCACATGTTTGTTAGCTAGATGTACTGTATTTATCATTTTCTTATCATACTTATGCTAGATGTGTTGTTTTTATCATCTTGGCTTCTCATCTTGTAGCATAAATCTAGGGCTATAAATCTTTTCTCATGATAGGCATTGCTTGCACATTTGAAGTAAAGTAGTTTCTAGTAGTAGTGTACAGCATTCTACATATACGGTATTTAAGAAAATTTTATAAGAGAGAAAAGAAACTAGAAGCAATCACTATGGGAAAGATCGGTTGTACTGGGATACTAATCATTGGTCTTTTAGCACAACTGAAGCTTAACTAAAGATGGGTTTCTATGCTACGAGCTGCCCGAAAGCTGAGAAGATTGTGCAGGACTTTGTTAACCAGCACATCCACAATGCTCCATCCTCTTTGCTGTGTTAAAGCAATTCAAATTAACATTAAAAAAAATAGGAACATAAAAGAAAGAGAAAGGTTTTCGTTAATTATTTTATTCTGAAATGTTATTTTAACCTGAATACAAAAGAGATTATATATGGACTAAACTGAAAATACTATTCTACTATTAATAAATAAAACAAGATAAATATACATATATTTCTTAACAGGCTGCAGCCTTTATCAGAACGCATTTTCATGATTGCCTTGTCAGGGTCTGTGCTTGCATGTAGCTGCATTTTTAACTCTCTGCTATCTGCCTTTCTTCTCATGATTTTACTGCACAATGTTGAATATGTTGATTTTTCAGATTGTGAAATAACAAGAGAGGAAAAATGCTTGTCAGGGTTGTGATGCATCTGTGCTGTTGAACACAACTTCTGGCGAACAGCCTGAAAAGGCAGCCAGTCCAAATCTAACACTTAGAGGCTTTGACTTCATTGGCAGAGTTAAAAGCCTAGATAAAGCCGAATGTCCTGGAATTGTGTCTTGCGCAGATATTCTTACCTTGGTCGCAAGGGACAGTGTAGTAGCCATAGTATGTAATTCCAACACAAAAAAACCTTCACTAGATCTAATACTACTGATTATTAAAAACACAAGTAAATTTTATTTTCAATGTTGACAGGGAGGTCCATTCTGGGGAGTTCCAACTGGCCGGCGAGACGGGTTTGATCTCAAAGTCCTCAGAGGTCATTTCCAACATCCCACCTCCCTTTGGCAACTTCACCACTCTACAAACACTCTTTTCTAACCAAGGTCTTGATTTGAAAGACCTGGTCTTGCTTTCTGGTATGTCCCATCTTAACATTTTCATCACGTGAGATTCTTACAGCACTAAATCATTGATCATCAAACCAAATTAATTTCTCCAGGTGCTCATACAATTGGCATTGCTCATTGTTCATCGTTTCGAACCGGCTATACAATTTTACTGGGACTGGAGACCAAGATCCGGCACTAGATAGTGAATACGCAGCAAATTTAAAGCCAAACAAGTGCAAGAACATTAATGATAACACTACTAAAGTTGAGATGGAACCTGGAAGCAGAAACACATTTGATCTTAGCTACTATACACTTGTACTTAAAAGAAGAGGTCTCTTTGAATCAGATGCTGCCTTGACCACAGATTCCGATGCATTGTCCATGATCAAGCAACTACTCCAGGGCTCACTTGATTTCTATTTTGAATTTGCCGAGTCCATGGAGAAAATGGGTATGATTAATGTTAAAACCGGCTCCAACGGTGAGATTAGGAAGCAATGTGCTTTGGCTAGTAGCTAGGGCTAAGTATCATGGGATCTTGGTGGTGATTGCTTTGTGTTCTTGAAGGGTTATTCTTTTGTTGATGTGAATAATTGGACTGTATTGTAAGGTTCCTTTCTTGTCTTGTGAAATTCTTTGGCCTGTGATTGTCTTTCCTTAGCGTTAATTCGCCCGGGTTAATCAAAATTTGCCAGGATAAAAACAATTTACTATTTGATAAATAATTTAAGCGTGAATGTGATTGAAATTATATTTTTAAAAAAATTAATTTTTTTTTAAATTATTATTTTATGTTTTTAGATTGTTTTGATGTGCTGATGTTAAAAATTATTTTTAAAAGATAAATAAAAATTATTTTCTTAATATATTTCCGAGCAAAATATATTTTTAACTACAATAGCAACCACAACCATTACTATACTTTTAAACATATTTTAAAAAGATGTGATGTAACTTGAAGTGCAAATCTCTTTAGTCTAACCATGCTATGAGAGGTTTCAAGTAAAAATTATGTTGAATTTATTAGGTATTAGAAAAAAACTGAAAATTAATTAAAATGAAAAAAATAATAATTGAAAAGGCATATTAGAAAACCAAAAATAAATAAATTAATCCAGTTTAGTTTCAATTTAAAGCTTTTGACATAGATAGAACCCTTAAGAATAAATATAAAAGATGTTTCATTTAAAAAAAAAAAAAACCTTGTATTTTATAATGGCAGTATACTTTTTCTTTTTCTTTTTCTTTTTCCATCCCAAACCCTTAAGATTTACATTATTTTAATAAAACATGAATTTCATATTGTTCCTAATGTATAAAGGATAACAAGTTAGGTTTTACATGCATGCAATAATTTTATGTGATTACATTTATATATGTTGTTGAATAAATTCATATGTTTTTCTATTTTTTTTTCTATTTTTGTGATTATATTTATATATGTTGTTAAGTATTGCAATTATCTAATTCTTTTTATGAATTTAATTTTCTTTTTACATCTTATTCTATAAAAATCAACTCAATTTA
>Ga0325400_1006218_pt1 | contig 11329 bp, 5 predicted proteins | sample PopdelMetagenome_2_FD_205662 | JGI IMG/M metagenome (GOLD analysis project Ga0325400, IMG submission 205662) | Populus deltoides microbial communities from Bellville, Georgia, United States - Xylem-PdKOR-R1 | ecosystem: Host-associated > Plants > Phyllosphere > Stem > Wood/Secondary xylem...
TCACTATCTGCGCAACGGCGCAATCTATAGTTAATTGATCACGTATATGTTATAATGGCATGCGGATAGGTAATTATGGGTGAGGTGCTTGTTTTGTCAGAGAGCTAAGGGAGAGGAAGTTTTATTTTGCCATTGGTCCATCATAGGCTTTGCTCAGGGGGGGTGAAAGTGGCAGCAGAATTGATGAGGCCATCACTACAAAGCCCACTGCCACCAAGCCCGGTACTACGGACATCGCTCACAGAATCAATGCAGGTTACGACTTACAAGGGCTCGGGCTTGCCCCAGAATGGCCCCAGTAGTCCAGCATCCTTTTATTACTATGTTTATTTTTATATTTCATAATTTTTTTAAAAAATAATTACTTTTTTTTATTTTTTTATTTACTTGAAATTAATATTTTTTGATTATTTTGATATGATGATGTAAAAATGATATTTTAAAAATAAAAAATATTTATTTTAATATATTTTTAAATAAAAAACAATCATTATTATAATTACAAAAACACCTTACCAGAGTTGGTTCAATTTCCTTATAAAATTTATCGTGTAAGTGCGCCCATTGCAGTGATGGCTCACGTCTGATTGGTATAAAATTTGGACCCTAAGCATCACATTTAATATTGAGCACGTTTAATTAATATTATTTTATTCTATGTTTTCTTTCTCATCAATCTTTACATAATATCTAATCATTGTTCAAAACAATAAAGAAATATTAACTTATCAAACGGCCCCCGCTTGATAATATTCCTGGTTCTTCTCATTAATTTATCATTATCTATTTAACTTCGTAGATCATTTTGTATCTACGCGATTTAAATAAGATTTATTTCGCCTTCATTCATTAAAAAAAGAGAGGAAAAGGTTAGTAGATGATGCCGAGCCGAGCATGTAATGGTCACTCTCACACCACTCAGGCCAAGTGGTTTACACGTTGGAGATCACTTGACCGAGCTGATTAATTATACGTTTCTTGGATGGGGAGACAACCCCACAAGAGAATACATGAGTGTTAGTTTTTGTATTTGTTTTAAATTAATATATTTTTATATTTTAAGTTTTTAATATTAAAAAAATCACTTTAAAAAATAACCACTACCATACTTATAAACATCCCAATATAAATATAATCGTCAAAGTTTCTGATGGAATCTGTTGCTCTATTCATCTTAAGGGAATTTATAGCTTGCGATAATCAAATTTCTTTCATAACAGGCATATGAGGACATGCCGCGTGCTAAATAAATTAGGGACACGAAAATATATTGTTTTCCAGCTAGAATAATGATTTGATGTTTCCTATCAAACTTTTCAGCCAATCTTCCCTGCCGAGAGACAAAAACAAGCTAGCCCATTTACTATTCATTTTCCACCGTAAAGTCTATTTATTATTCAATATTGCCCCTTTTTTTATCTACAAGTCAAAATTCATTAATAAAACGAGTCGAGAAAAAGTAAACGAAAGTAGGTTCGAATCCTACCTGGGGGAGATTTGATTCATTCCAAATTTTTTAATTCAGAATGAAAGGGTATTCTTTGACGTTAAGAGCAACCTTTTCTTATTGCACAACAAAATAAAGACTCGGCAAGTAGCCACCGAGGAATCTTCAGTATAATAAATCCTGCCTTCACCAGTGATCTCAAGATTTTTCAGTTAAATACTGAAGAACTTGTTAGCCGTCAAGATTAGTGTATTAGCTGGTGAGATATGTGTGAATCCCAAGATTGTAGGGAAGTTTATTTGTTTCCTTGTACATATTATTGTCTTACCTAGAATAAGAGTCTAGGTAGACTAGGTTTTCTTTCTTCCTTGTATATATATACTTCCTGAAAAGATTAATAAAATGTGTAGCAGAGAAATATTCACAGAACAAAAAGTTCGTTTGTATGTTTGCCGTATTCAACATGATATCAGAGCAGGCCTGAAAAAAAAAAAACTCCGCTTCTTTCCTGCATTCTCCTTGAACTCTGTATTTTAACGACTTCCTCCTGTCAATGAAATTACAATGACAGAACAAAAACGAAATCTAATTGTTCAAGCCATCCCGAACAGTCCTCCGTCAAACCCAATTATCATTTAGCAGGACAACTCTGCCCCAGTAGTCCAGCATCCTTTTGTTTTAACCAGAGTGGGTTGAATTTCCTTATAAAATTTGTACGTGCGCCCATTGCAGAGAAGCCTCACGTCTGATTAATTGGTATAAAATTTGGACCCTAAGCGTCACATTTATGTGTCCCAAGCTTATAATCTTTGACCAAGGAAAAACTAATACACCAGCAATGCGTGCACATGGTGATGTCCTCGTATCCTTTTCTCTGTCCAAATAAGACCTTGAACCTTGCAGCCATTCCAAATAGTAATGTGTAGAGGCTTCATCTTCTGGTATAATTTTCTTCCTCCGAGCAAGACCTTGCAATGTGCGGCAATTCCAGGTAGTGATAAGCTACAGGTTTCATCTTCTGCATAGAGGGTTGTATATTTAGAAATCTCACACTTGTTGTTCCTATGATTTTTAGTCAAAAGACGAGTAAATTATAAATTAGTTTATTTAGTTTTTACAAACGAATTAATTAGTCCTTTTTATTTTATTTTAGAAAATAATTGTTCAATCCATTGATCAGTGCTGTGCACGTTTAATTAATATTATTTTATTCTCATCAATCTTTACATAACATCTAATCATTGTTCAAAACAAAACAAAAACAATAGAGAAAAATTAACTTATCAAACGGCCCCCGCTTGATAATATTCCCGGTTCCTCTCATTAATTTATCATTATCTAACTAACTTCGTAGATCATTTTGTATCTACGCGATTTATATAAGATTTATTTTGCCTTCATTCATTAAAAAAAGAGAGGAAAAGTAGGTAGATAATGTCGAGTCGAGCATATGGAGGCTGTTTGTTTTTGTGGTAAAAAATATGGTGTGGTATAACCACAATTAATGGCTGTTTGGAAAACAATAAAACGCTGGTTAAAAATGTGGGATCCATATAAAAATTGTGGCCTAATCGCAGGTTCATCAAAAGCATGTCATACCTACTTTTCATGTTCTCCCTGACCTGCTTCTCATCATCCCTTTGTTTCCATTAGCTGTTCATATTTTTTTTCCATCGACTTTTTTTCTTTTCAAAACTTGTCATTGTTTTTTTATTATCAACTTCATACAGCATGCTGACAATGTTTAATGCCTATTGAACTTATAATTGTTTTTTTTTTTAATTTTTTAATATCTAAAAAGTATCAAAAATATTTTTTCAGGTATCGTGTTTTATTTGAAAAACTAGTATTTAACATTATTCAATAGCACTATATAATTTATTTTATGATGTAGTAGCAGTAGTTAAATTAACAATATTTAAATTAAAAACCATCAATATTAATATATATTTTTTAAAATTATTTTATAACCTTAATTTCAAAAGCATTCTTAACCAAACACATTAAACTATTTTTTGGTCAACCTCAATTTCAACCATAGTTTTAACCAAATATATATTTTTCCAAACCAACCTCAATTAAAAGTACTTTTTATAAATTAATTTTTTTCAAACCACAATTACAACAATAACCGCAATACCGAACACAGCCGTAATGGTCACTCTCACACCACTCAAGCCAAGTGGTTTACACGTTGGAGATCACTTGACCGAGCTGATTAATTGTACAGGAGGAAACCTCGAAAGTGAAAGCCCTGTATTTTCTTGACTAGTCTAGCCATGTTTCTTGGACGGGGAGACAACCCTGCAAAGAAGTCCGTGACTTTAAATATAATCGTTGAAGTTTCTGATGGAATCTGTTGTTCTATTCATCCTATGGGAATTTCTTTCATAACTGGCATTCTGACATATGAGGACAGCCCGCATGCTAAATAAATTATTGACACGAAAATATTTTTTTTTCCAGCTAGCCTATCAAACTCTTCAGGCAATCTTCCCTACCGAGAGAGAAAAACAAGCTAGCCCATTTACTATTCATTTTGCACCATGAAGTCTATTTATTATTCAATATTGCCCCTTTTTTTTATCTACAAGTCAAAATTCATTAATAAAACGAGTCGAGAAAAAGTAAACGAAAGTAGACTCGAATTCTACCTGGGGGAGATTTGATTCATTTTAAATTCTTTAATTTAAAATGAAAAGGTTTACTTTGACCGTTAAGAGCAATCTTTTCCTATTGCACAACAATACAAAGACTCGGTAAGTAGCAACCGAGGAATCTTCAGGATAATAAATCCTGCCATCACTAGTGATCTCATAATTAATTTGAAATTACAAGGCTAAGCATGATGTAACGGGAACAATGCATTTGTTATGTCAATATTTTTTTCTTTTCACACTTGAATTATCCAAAATTGTAAGGCAAAGGAGAACATGCTTAATTTTCATTTAAATACTGAGGAACTGTCACGCTCATTTCAGAACGTCAGGGCTCACGTCAAGTCCAACAGTAGTGGAAGACTTGGTGGTGATATGATAGTCTCTCTGTCACACTCATTTTCCGCTGTGTTTATACTTTATAGAGGAAAAAGGCCTCAATCATGGAACCATTCTCGAGTGAAAAAAGAAATGGTCCCATGATGAGATTTTTTTAACATGCTATGTGGCCTATATTCATTGATGCTGTATAGCGAGGGGGGGTGATATCCACATAAATTTTTAATCTTACCGGAGAGAGGAGACCATAGCAAAATTGGTAGGTGGGATATCCCAATTACCTCCTCCTCCTCCTCTTTTTCACTTCATAAGGACTGACGTAACTTTATTTTTTATATGTATATATTTTATTAAATCTTCAAAATTAAAAAGAAATAAGATAATCCCTTACATATGTGTGTGTTTTAAATATTTTCATTTAATTTTCTTAAACTAGATAAGGTCGAACACCAAATATATCACCAAATTATTGAAGTATTGTTCATTTTGTTCCGTTTTTACCATCAAATTATTTTATTTTTCAAACAAGGACTTATTTTAAAATACTTAACAAAAAAATGACTTTGTTTCTTTTTTTTTGTAAAAAAAAAACCGTACAATTTAAATGAGAGTATTAACAAAAAGCTTTAAAAATCGATGGAGGTCCATCATTAAGAATTTGAAAAAGATTTAGCGATAAAACTGTTGATAAGAATTATTTGATGGTAGTATTAAAATATCTATATCTATATAATCTGAACTATATTTTTAAAGTTTATATAATAGAGAACTTTGACCTTTGCAAAAAGGTAACAAAGGTAGCACAATGGTGATCACGAAGAAACATGTACGAATGGTTTATAGTTGAAAAACTGGTGGATGCTCCCCGCTCGAGCAGAAGGACCGAGAAATGAGCCGAAGAAACATGACGTGATATATATATATATATATATATATATATATATATATATATATATATATATATATTTTTTTTTTTAAATCTAGACTTTCTTAGCAGCCATATTTGCTGTATAAAAAAATAATTTTAATTTTAAAGTTTTTTACTCTAAAATGAATGAAAATAATATTTTTTTTATTTTTTTAAAATTATTTTTGGCAATAGAAAATCAGAATAATTTAAAAACATAAAAAAATTAAATTAAAAAAAAAGATTTGAACTACATTTCCAAACACTATTTTAATTATAAAAAATAATACACAAATAAGGTTTTAGTATATACAAGGATATCATAAAACTGACGGGACAAGCAACTCATGATAAAGCATGAATCTCATAATAAAAAATGATTGACTTCCCATAGACAAACAGTTGATACAGTAAGATTTATTTGCTTGTATTACAAAATGACACGTACTTGCAAATAAATTATTGTTTTGGTCATTCGTCACTAACGAAAACTTCAAATATGAATGTTTTATGTGTTCCGAAAAAAATAAACGAAAATAACTTTTTATTTATTTATTAAACAGACTCTCTTTTTGAGAAATTCTTTAAACCAAGTTAATGCAGTTAGAAAAACTATAAATGCAAAGGTTAGGTATGGAAAATAATATAAATAAAGACAATTAATATCGATTTCTTTTTCTTTGGTCACTGCATGCACCACTGGATTTTGTTGATGAAACCTGACTTCCCCCGCTGAATTTGCATAAAATGGCACTCATGATTGTGACAAATTAGGGGAGCAACCTTGTCTAATCAAGCTTATTGTGTATTTATTCACTTCTAGTTATATTAATAGAAAATTATTTGTGTACTCGAAATACCGTAGAAAAAAACTATCATGTCTGTCAATGGCGAACCTAAGAGAATTTTTATCGAAGAAACAGATTTGATATCCCTCTCTAGCAAAAAAATCAACGTTAACGAGGGGAAACAAAATTTAGTGGGTGGAATGGAAGTCGGAGAGTCTCAAGAGGGAGCAGAAAACAAGGGTAACCTCAGTTACACATACTCATTGACGGGGTCCTCGTATTTAGAGGAGAGGATGGATATAGTTCATGATTGCCGCAATTGATATCATGGTGATTTTTTAAAAAAAATTTAAAAAATAAATAGGTGGTATCTTGTTTGAATTATTGCTATATAATATTATAATTACTGGAAACTCTAACTAGTTAATAAATATTCTATGATATGAGACTGATATATTACGTAAAAAAAAAATTAAAAATATTATCATTCCTTGAACATTTTATCTGTGATAGGTTGCATCACTAGTTTTGTCTTAAATTGCTAATAATTTGTTATATTATGTTATTAATGGTCGTTATAATATTTATAACTCTGGTGCTAGCAAGTGCTACATGAAAAACATGTATGATATTCTTGATTATGACATAATAAATATTAGGGTTTCAAAATTATTTTTGATTTTGGTATTTATATTTATAATTATGAAGTTTAGTGAATATCGAAGGCATTTCTAATTCTGATATTAATGAATAATATTATTTCTGATTTTTAATGCTAGTGAAATAAATTTTATAAAACGTGTCAAACTATAAAAACTCAATTAATTTAAATTAGATATAAAATTTAAAAAATTAAAAATTTAATGATGAATTGAGCTTCTATTTTGCATGAATGCAAAGGGAGGAAGTGTTGGGTGCTCCTGTTTGCTGTGGAGAACTTACTAGATGCGGTAGCTATCGGCCTGGGGAAAAGCGAAAGGAACGCTGGAGGCTCACGGTTCAGTTGAGCAAGAAGCAGCTACTGGACACTGCTATTGCTGGTGCATGAGGGTGTTGTCACTCACGGTGGCACCACGAAGTTTTGAGAAGAAGGAGATGTTGGTTGATGATGAAAGAAGGTAGCGACAATGAGGAAAGAGATGAAGGTTGAGCTGTTGTTTCTCTTTCACCGCTGGCGGCAGGGATGTTCACGAAGGGGGGGTATACCATCACAAATGACCTTTGTAGATACCGAGGCGTTCCTATATTGCACTAGAGAGTTATTAAGCAGACTTACAACTACATTATCGATCGAGGGTATGCAATTACGCATACAGAAATAGCTTCTTGGAAAGCTAAGAGCCTCTCGCTAGTGGGATAAAATACTTCATGTAAATCAATCCTTTCCATGATCCCCTTATATCCTATGCAATCGGCCCTGATTTCTAAATCCATATGTTATGAGATTGGGAAAGTGTGCCGTGGATTTTCATGGTGAGATAAAGAGGGGAAAGGAAAAATGCACCTTATCAATTGGAAGACCCTATGCTACCCAAAGCTGGAGGGTGGACTGTGACTTCGCAGTATATATGGTATGAACAAGGCTTCCATAATGGAGCTAGGATGGGGGATAATTCATGATTGTATTAGTCTTTTGGTGAGAGTTTTAAGAGGCAAATATATCTGTTCCAAGAATCATATCCCTCAAGTACAGGCTAAAGGCAAAAACTCCCCTTTATGGAAAGCTATTAATTTGCAAGATTTGGCCCAAGTTATGGATGGTAAGAATGTGAGGTTTTGGATGGATATCTAGTTAAATGGTTTTGGCTCTTAAAAGAATTTGGTTTCGCAAGGCGTGCCTGGGGAATTTATTAATGTGACTATAGCATACATGGTAACTAATTAATAAAGAATGGAAATGGAAGGCTCTTTCTCATCTTCTTCCCATGCAAGAACATTATTTTGGAAGGAGCTAAAGGTCTTATAAGGGATAGCTTTAGGACATAGGTAAAGGGCTTTGCAATCAACACTGGAGTTTGCATTTCGGTTCCAACGGAATTGTGGGCATTTATGACGAGGCTGGAAATGACCTCGGCGTTAAGAATCAGGAAACTAGTGCTGGAATCGGATTTGACAAATATTGCATTGACACTTATTACACAGGATACTAGTAGAGTGGACAATAATCATGCTTTGATCACCATATATAGCGAAATCTTTGTCAGCAAGAGACAGGGAGGTCAAGGTTCAACATGGTTGTCGTGAAGCAAATGCATCAACAAATTGGTTGGCTAACTTCAGTCTAACCAAAAATCCCTTGGATAGGGAGCTTTGGATGCTAAAATAGTAAAATACCCTTTCATGAGTTTGTATTCTTTATTGTACAATGACTTTCAGCTTACCCCTACTAATTTAATTCTCTCAGGGCATGGATCCCCAATTTAAAAATAAAAATAAAAATGTTAGCAATGGAAAGGTATAAAACCGCAAATTAAAGAAATGGAAATCCTAGGTAAAATTAATGACAATTTTTTTTTTCAAGGAAAGAAGTTAATTACCTCTTTAATACAAGTTAAGAAACCCGACAAAATACGATGTATAAAAAAATCCCAAGCATGCCCCGCATAGAACATGTCCTTGTTTATATCTTTCTTTTTCAAAGTCATCGGAGCCCACGAAATGCCAAAGAAAGAGCAACTCTTCTGTCTTCTTACTTTCTATCACTATATATTCCCTTGGATAATTTTTCACTCACATATTCACCAATCTCTCTCTCCCTCCTTCAAAAAGTCTCTCTCCTTATCTAGTAGCTAGGTGTTTATCACTTCCAGCCATTGTGTGTGCTGTTTAATATGGAGAGAATTCTGGTGTTTAACATCTTCTGTTTAGCCCTGCTTATAGTGCTTCCTACAATATGGGCCGAGGACAATCTTATTAGTCCATCTAAATTGGAGAAGTTCGTCGATGAACTTCCAGACATGCCCAAGATCCAGAGTTTTGAAGTAGTGAATGGTGTTTTCAAATCCAAGCCGCTGGAGATTGGCATGTTCAAGAAGCAATGGGTAAGATCAATATGCCTTTATTTCTTTGCCGTACGTGTTTAATTGATTATCTGGCATGTTTCGATATCATAATTACCTAACTGCAGGATTCCTAGTTTTTTTACACACACACACACACACATGTATTTCTTTTCAATCCGATGTGTAGAACTCTTGTTCTTTTTGGTGAATTGAAGTTTTTAGTTAATTACATAGAGTCTCCTTTTGTTTACAATCATGCTTACTGCTTATGAGGGTTCTAAAAGCATTTTTTTGCCTCTGAGATAATCAAAATCCCCAGGAAAAAAAAATTATTTCGACGTGGATGGTTGGCGAACTATGTTAAAACCCTGATGAATAGAAGAGGAAATATATAAAAACATCCACTTCCCGGTCTGAAATCCAACGTCTTGGAGCCGCATTTAATATATATATATATAGGACCACTGTTCTTTGTTTTGTTGGCTATCCTTTTTGCATCATAGGCTATCCTTTTCTGATGATACCATGTATAAATTCATAAAAAATTCAAAAAGTTGTTCGTTTTCCACCACAAAGTTTCGATGCGCCAAATACAGGCATCATACAATGATACTATTCGGGATTTGGAAGAGTCACTAGGAGTTTTTTTTTTTCCTGGAAAAAGAACCGAATTCGATGCTTATTAGAATGCTCCTAGTTTGCACCGTCCCAGTGTCTGCTAGAACTGTTGCCTTATCTGAAAAGGCCTTCTCTCATACTTTATTTTTCTAAAAAAGCAAAAACCCATTGCATTGCTGTATTCTTGACTATCTTTGGTGGCAGAAATTCCACAGAGACCTCCCCCCTACACCAGTGTATGCTTATGGTACATCCAAGCGCAATGCAACTATCCCTGGTCCAACCATCGAGGCCATTCATGGAATCGATGCCTTCGTCACGTGGCAAAATCATCTCCCTTCAAACCATATACTTCCGTGGGACCCAACTATACCAACCGCTATACCTAGAACCAAGAAGGGCATTCCTACAGTGGTGCACCTCCACGGTAGCATTGGTGAGCCTGAGAGTGATGGACATGCGCACTCATGGTTCACCCGTAGATTTAAAGAGGCAGGACCCACTTGGACCAAGAAGGAATATCATTACCCCAACTTGCAACATCCAGGAAACTTATGGTACCATGATCATGCCATGGGGTTAACTAGAGTCAACTTATTAGCTGGCTTGATTGGGGCCTACATTATCCGTGATCGTGATGTTGAGACCCCACTTAGACTGCCGTGTGGTGATGAATTCGATCGGACGTTGATGGTGTTCGATCGTAGCTTTCTCACTAATGGTTCGATATACATGAATTCCACAGGAAATAATCCCTCTATACACCCGCAGTGGCAGCCAGAGTATTTTGGTGATGCAATTATCGTCAACGGCAAAGCATGGCCTCGTCTGACCGTACGACGTCGTAAATACAGATTTCGTATCATCAATGCCAGCAATGCAAGATTCTTCAGGTTTTTTTTCAGCAACGGTCTGAAATTCATCCATGTGGCAGCTGATTCAGCATACCTTGAGAAGCCAGTGATAACCAATGAAACCCTCTTGGCTCCATCTGAAATCGCTGACGTGATTGTTGACTTTTCAAAGTCAAAGTCAGACAGTGCAATTCTAGGCAATGATGCAGTGTATCCCTACCCATCCGGGGACGCAGTGAATGAAGCCAATGGCAAGGTCATGAAGTTTATCATCAAGAAGGAGCCAGAGCATGACACTTGGAGAGTACCCAAAACCTTGGTAAAATACCCTCATGCTGATTTATCCAGTGCATCAAAGACACGGTACATTGCCATGTACGAGTACACGAGCGACATTGATGAGCCAACCCATCTTTACATCAACGGAAAACCGTTTGATGAACCAGCTACCGAGACCCCAAGAGTGGGGACCAGTGAGATATGGAACGTGATCAATCTGACAGAGGATAATCACCCGTTGCATATTCATTTGGGATTGTTTAAGGTGATTGATCAAACCAAGTTGGTCAAGGAGGAGGAGTTTAAGGCGTGCATGTTGAAATTGAACGATGCCATCAAGTGCAAAATAGATCAGCATGCACGTGGAGATAAGATAGAGGTGCCGGCCCATGAGAAGGGATGGAAGAATGTGTACAAGATGACACCCGGATTTGTGAC
>Ga0325400_1006221_pt1 | contig 11327 bp, 2 predicted proteins | sample PopdelMetagenome_2_FD_205662 | JGI IMG/M metagenome (GOLD analysis project Ga0325400, IMG submission 205662) | Populus deltoides microbial communities from Bellville, Georgia, United States - Xylem-PdKOR-R1 | ecosystem: Host-associated > Plants > Phyllosphere > Stem > Wood/Secondary xylem...
TTTTTTTATGATTTTCTTCGAAATTATTTTTTTATTTTATTTTTTAATATTGATTTGGTTAAAAATTACAGTTACAATATGTGAAAAAAGCACTATAACTTTCCTCGTAAATTACTGTGGATTGCTACAGTGTTTTTTCCCACATGGTTTTTTCTGTTTTGTTATGTTTTTCCCTAAAATTATCTTTGTCAATTTTATTTTATAAATATTAAGTTGGTTAAGAATTGTAATTACAAGTAAATACAAGTTTTTCCTCAACACTATGGATTGATACAGTTTTTCCTTACATGGTTTTTTTCTAGTTTCTTTTGTGTTTTCTTTTTTTGTAATATTTTTTTCTAAAATTATCTTCGTCGATTTTTTTTTTTAATATTGAGTTGGTTAGAATTTAACTTTGTAATAAAGCTTAATCATGTGGGGAAAACACTGTAACTTTCCTCACAAAACATTGTTGAAAACTACAATTACAAGTCATTACAAATAAGGTTAAATCATGTGGGGAAGCACTGTAGCTTTCATCATAAAACACCGTGAATTGCTACAGTGTTTCCAACATGATTTTTTTCCTTTTTTTGGTGTTTTTTTATTATTTTATTTCTAAAATTGTCTCGTCCATTTGATTTTTTTAATATTGAGCTGATTAAGAATTTAGCTTTGTAATTGTTTTTCTTTAAAACACCGTAAATTGTTGTAGTATTTTCCCATATGATTTTTTTCAAAATTATCTTTGTCGATTTTTTTTCAATATTGAGTTGGTTAAGAATTATAATTACAATAAAGCTAAATCATAAAGGGAAAACGTTGTAGTTTTTCTCACAAAACACTATGGATTACTACAGTATTTCTCTAAATGGTTTTTTATTTTATTTTACTGGGGAAAGCACTGTAGTTTTCCTCACAAAACATTGTCAATTGCTACAATGTTTTTTCTCATGGGTTTTTTTATCCTTCCAAAATTATCTTTGTTGGTTTTTTTTTTAATATTAAGTTGGTAGAAAATTTAGCTTTGTAAATTTTTTTGCTTTTTATTAACAGAAAAGCTAAATCATGTGGCAAAAACATTGTATCTTTCCTCCCAAAACACTGTGGATTGCTACAAATTATTTTGTTCAGTCTCTAAGTTTTTTTTATTACCAACACAACTTTTTTCCATCATGAAATATTGACTCCATCATACCTTTAGTTTCTATTACTTATCTAGCGCTGATTCTCAATTATAACACTATCAAGTATATTTGTTTTATAAGCCCGCGGCAGTGCACAGATATGTCATCTCGTGATTTGTAAACTAGGCCTCTTTAATTTTTTTATATTAAAGTATGTCCAACTCATCATTTTCCTTCTATTTTTTTTTTTGTAAAAAACAATTTGCATGCGATGTGTTGTTAGCGGGCCCAATTTCAAGCAGTTAAAGGGTTGCTTGAAAGTTGGACCATGGATTTTTTATATTAAAAAACTTAATTTTTAATCTATTTTGATCTAAAAGACCAAGAAAATACCCTATGCACTTTGATAAATTCATCCATGACCTCAAATAACCCAAAAATCAATCAAAAAATACAAAAATCAACCTGAAATAAAAAACTTCTCGAGTTTAAATTTACCATCTTAGGTGATGAGAAGGGCAATGAACACCTAGGTGGAGTTCCTCTCATCAAATAAAAATCATTGACAATAAAATCAATCTTTTTTATGGTTGAAATTGGTGTTAACTGAAACTTTTTTTATAACCATAATTCAGCCACTCTTTCTTATCTCTCTCAAACTAAGAACTGAAATATAATAAAAATAAAATTGTATACCAAAATTGAATTTTTAAAATTTCAAGGGATTGGATATTTATTATTAAAAAGTTGAAGGACCAAAGTGAACTTTTCTTGCAAATTTTTGAAACCACCACTCATTTTCTCTTTGTAGCCATTAGCAGTGTATTTTTTTGGTGTTAGTAATTTGTTTTTTTTTTTTTTTATCATGAGCCAAAACCATTATGAAGGGCTATAAAAATAAATCAGCTAATGTTATAAAAAATAATGCCATAAATTTTTTTAAAAAAAACTAAAGATTGAATGGTAATTATTAAGGGGGTCCAAAAGGAGTGCTCGCTAATATTAAAAAAAAAAACTATGATTTAATGAAGAAAATTGGAATTTCTATGGTACACAATAAAAAAAATTCAAATTATTTTTTAGTTGATGGCCTTAAGTGTAAAATGTAGAGAAAACCTAAAAACATAAGAAGAAAAGAGAAGAAAGAAAGCAAAACATGTTAGGCACCTGCACGCCTGGTCATTTAAAATAAGCCTGACCGATGCAACAAGCCTCTTTAATTTTATTTTTCAATTAAAGGGAGAATCACGCGTCGTCTGTTCTAAAAACAATGTGTAAGCAACGTATCGTTTGCTAGCCCAATTTCGAGCGACCTTGAAAAGTTAGGCCATGGGTTGTTTTACCGAAACAATTTATTTTCAACCCGTTTTTAACTCAAAATACCTAAAAAATAACTTGATAAATCTTTCAATGGCATCAAAAAAATAAATGTCAACACAAAAACCCAAAATAAACCTGGAATAATAAAATTTCCAAGCTTAAATCTACCATCTTAGATGATGATAAGGGAATAAACGCATAGGTAAAACTTCCTTAATCGAATAGACCTCGTTGACATCAATATTGATTTTTTTCATGGTCAAAATTGTTGTCATCCAAAATATTCTCTACAACCGGAGTTTGACTACCTTCTCTCTCCTCTCTCAAAATAAGAACTTAAAAATAAATAAAAATAATTTTTTGTATCAAAATTGAATTTTCAAAATATTAAGGGACTTAAAATTTATCACATAGAAAGTAGAAGGACTAAAGTAAACTTTTCACCCTAATTTTGAAACTGTCACCTATCTTCTCCATCCTTTTCACTTTGGTCATCTGACTCTAAATCCTATCATTTCTTAATAAAATTACTTAAATTAGCAATCAATTTGGTCTTAAAATGGTGAAATTAAGGAAAATAAATTAGGGGGAAAATGGCATTGTGGCAATCCGTAATGCCATATATATGGGTGACTAATGACATGGGCTACAATGATTTACTCATATCTTTTAGTGTTTTCTACTAGCTATGTGGCTCATGTTTTGCAGCAGTCTAGATAATTTTATTTTTTAGCACAAAATATGAATGTGCAAGCGTTCACAATGTGTTTTTTCGCTTAAAGATAAAACTATAATCACAAATTGAAAATGCTATGCATGCATTTGATTAAATAAATTGGGAATTATCTGTGATAATAAATCCAAACAAAAGTAGTTGATGATAACTAAAGACTAAATTGAAAATGTAATAGATAACTGTATCAAGATATATGATCTTATAACATGGGCAACGAACCCCGTTGTGTTGAATAACTTTATTTCTTGAAATCAATTTTTTTTATTACAATGGATAATCATTAAAAAAACATGAAAAGAAAACATGCCAGATGAATCTTTTTCTTTCACACAAAAAAATGTTCAGGCATCTTTAATGTGTTTTCTAAGAGAATAAAAATTAATCATGAATTCAAAATATGACACATAGTGGATATTTTTTTTTATAAGATTATTGAGATGTTTGTTAGTGAATAAAGTTTGTAACCAATCGGTTGGTTACACGTAGCACTGATTTTATTCATGTAAAATATATTTATATTTGATTAATGAATCTAGAGTGAAGATAAAGTCTATAGAACAAAAATACTTTGTATAGAAAATTATAAAGTTGTTATAATTATGAGATTTATATTGTTTCAAAGCATTGGACATTAATTAAAGTTATAGAGACCATTATATATTATATTTCTTCATTTATGAAAATAAGCAGTTGATCTAATGAATTATGATATGAGGGATACCTAGAACTCATATGGAGGTGCTTGTCAGATGACATGTACACTGAACTGTCTTACAAGAGAATTCCATATAAAGAGAGCACATATGTTTATAGAAAGGATCATGTGATAGTTGTGTAAGTGATTTTTAAACTTGGGATTATTAAATTATATTATTTAGAGAGTGTTATGTTTTGATCCCAACTATATATTGTAATAATCAAGAATAACAAACAGACAAATATTTGGTATAATATAAACTATATATAAGGTATTTAAGTAATCAAATAGTATGATTGTCAAATCATTGTTTAAGGTGGAATAAGATTTGAAAAGCATTTTAAATATTCAAAAAATCAATTACTATAGTGTTGGAACTAACATAATTTAACAAAATAGATACACTACATGCTATAATGTCTAAATTAAAATATTCATGATAAAGATATAATAATTATATTAAGAAATTGATCACTAAAATGTTAAGTTAAATCACTTATGACTTTTTTAATATTTAAGGAATCATGACAAGTGACTAGACATTGTTCTTGATTTTCAAATATAAGTTATTTAATTTTTGAATTAATAATAAATTAAATTATTTAATTTATTTAATATTTTATTTATAATTATGATTTATATTTGAGCTAACTTATATGGGTAATACATATAAGAATCAATGGTTCAAAATTAAAATGGGTTGATTAATCAAGTGTGACTTGATTTTGAATAAATTTAAGAGATTAAGGATTAGAATGTAATTAATACAAATGATTACAATTCTAAACTTGGGAAAAGTCAAGTAAGGACTTGATTGAATAAATTGTTGAAAACATCCTAAAATAATATATGTGATTTTACTATTTAAAGGGTTTTTAGGTTTCTATTTAAATAAAATGTTATGTCTCTTATTTGTTGAGGTGAGAAGAATACAATATAGAAAAACCTAAAACATAAAAGAAAAGAGTTATCACTCTAAGATATAACAATCCCTCTCCTAAAAGGATATATGAGATTTCTCATTTGTGGTTCATGTGGATAATTGTTCGAAGTTGGATATTTGAAATGATTTTTTTAAATTTTTGTTGATTTCTCACTAGTAGTTTATGTGTAACAACCTAGAATTGAAGAAAATATTCAAAGATAAAAAGAGCATCTAATCTTCGGGTAATCTTCGTATAAACCCTAAACAATTCCAGATCTATCTAACAGGATCCTTGAGACTCCTGAAAAATTTTAAATTTATCATTTCTACCGCATATACATGTTTTAAAAAACCCAACAATGACAACATATTATATCAACCTATGTAAAACAGACATAATCAGCTAAATTTATATTCGGGTGATGAAATAATGATAACCTCATAAAAGGTAAACGAAAAGAAATTAAGATGCCTAATTCTTATTCAAGTCAATATTGAAGGATAAAATTAAAAATAAAAATATTCAATTCAAAAAAGGTTTAAAAAAAAGATTTAACTGGTTCAACCTTCCATACCCGAAATTCGGGTTATGCGACCCATTGGATTTAAACACCGTTTTATTTCCAAATTACTCTTCATTTACTTATATAGAAACCAGACGCACAAAATGTTTTTTTATGTCAAAAACTAGTTTTTTAAAAAAAAGCAAAAAATAAGGGTGGCATGTTAGACTGAAATAAGAAATAGCGCTCATTTTTTAAAGATTGATAAAAAAAAGGTTTTTTTAAGAAAAATAAATAAATAAAGAACTTTAAAACACACACACACACATATATAAAAGTTGATTTTAACTTGTTATTTTTTTTTATCAAAAACACCTATAAAGTACCCTAAATAACCTATATATGGCCTCAAATAACCTATTGGTCCAAAAATCTAAAATCAACTCGAAATATTTTTTTTCTTTATGTCAAATCTACTTTTTTTAGGAACTTTGAAAGTGAAAAAAATAGCTATGTGGAACTCCCCTAATCAAATAGAACCTGTTGACACCAAGATCGACCACTTTAGTGGCTGAAATGCGTGTTAAGCAATGATTTTCTCTTTCTATTTTTGGAATTCAATAATTTTCTCTCTCATCTCTCAAAGTAAAGACAAAAAAAAAATAAGAAAAATATGTTTTCGATGAAAATTGACTTTTCTTGAAATTTAAAAAATATGAAGTACCTAATATTTTTAATTCAAAAAGTATAAGGACTATAATGAATGTTTTACCAAAATTTTGAAAGCGCCACCCATGTCTACTATTTCTTTCACTATGGTCCGTTGGCTTTTAGCCTTATCATTTCCTAACAAATTAACTAAAATTGTCCTTCAATTTGGTCCTATAAAAGAGAAAAAAAAATAATAGGATGAAAAAAAATTGCATTGTAGCAATCCATGATATAGTGAGCCTGTATCTATGATATTTGCCAATGTCTTTTAGTTTACACTAGATCATTGGCTTACAATATATCTTATGGGTTGGATCAATTTTTTTTAAATGAAAAAAATATCTTGGTGTTGGTAATATTTTTTCTAGTAAAAAAAATATTGAACTGTATAGGTATTGACCCAATGTGATCTGGTCGTCTTGGCAGGCTCAAAAGCCACCCTAATAACTTGTAAAAAGATAGTTTGACTTAAAATAAATATTTAAAATGATATTTTTTATAAACATTAAAACGATAATATATTGGATCAATTCAAATCAACATGATTTAACTTGGCAATTCGCATGTCATGTCATGAGACCATGATAACCCTTAGTAACCAAATCAAAACAAAATTATAAAATCCAATTTGTAATAAACTCAATGTTAAAAGGATGAAACTGAAAAATATTCAATTAAAAAAGATGACTCGTGTTAATCTAGGTTAAGCTATCAAACTTGCGACCAGAGTTATGAGACCATGATAACCTCATAGGAAGCAAATTGAAGAAAATTATGAAGCTCAATTTTCAATCAACCTAGTGTTGAAAGATGAAATTAAAAAAAAAATTGATTAAAAAAACAACTTGAGTCAACCCGAGTTAACCTGTCAAACCTGTGACCTAAGTCATGAGGCAGAAATAACTTCATAGAAAGAAAATCGAAACAAATTATAAAGTCTAATATTAATAAATCCAATGTCGAAGAATATAATTGAACAAAAAAGCTAAGTAGCAAAAAAAAAAAACTCAAGTCAATTGAATTAACTTATTAAATCAGCAATTTAGATAATGAGTTTGAGATAATCTCATAAAAAATAAATTATAAAAATTATAAAATTTAATAATCAGTAAATATAATATTAAAAGATGAAATTTAAATTAAAAAATAGATTTGAAAAAAAATGCTATTTAAATAAATAATATTTTATAAGTAGATATAAAGTGAAATTCCCCTCTCTTTTTTTTAAAGTTAATCTATAACAATGTAATAAATATATAGGGCTTGGAAACGACGCTACCTTATCATAGACTACAGGTCATACAATAGCAGATCGTCCGGCGTTGCATCGATTTTTTCTCTCTTTTTGAGTGAAAGAAAGAAAGTCATTTGAGAGAGAGAGAGAGAGGGTGAAATCGCATTTGGATGTTGAAAAGGAAATAGCAAAAACAACAACAGCAAGTGATCAAGAAAGAAAATACATAAAACAGAAAGATAATGCCGGTGAGAGTAGAAGAAACCTCCTCCTCCTCCTCCACCTCCTCCTCCTCCTCCGCAGCTTCTCAACTTTCAGGTATTCGTTGCTTCCTTCGTTCGTACCACCACCTTTAATTCAATTATTCGATTTGATTAGGCTTAGTATCTAATTATAATATAATAATCAATGATGATGATTAATTAACACTGTGAAGGTGAAAATTCATCAGGACACACTTCACCTCCAGTTTGTACTCTTTTGACTGTTGGACAGGTAAGCCTTTTGCTCTCTCTCTCTCTTTTTAATTTTTTTTTTATGATAATTAACACTGTGAAGGTGAAAATACCCCCCATTTCTCGCTGTTCATTTTTGTGAATTCATATGCGTTGTTTAATTTTTTGTTGTTGGGTTGAAACCAGGCCTTTTCTGGAACCCAGAATGTTTCTAGTCTTCAGAAGGATGAAGCTTGGAGAGTTAATGTTCGCATTCAAGGATGTGACCTTGATCATGGTTACCTATGTGGTACTATGGAAGCCCTTAATGTTCCTATGGCTGACACTCCCGTACGTTACCATTTCCTTCTATCTTCCTACTTTTAGACCTGCAAACTAAGTATTTTTTTTAAAAAATAAAATTTCTTCCATTTTTGGCTAATCAAAGGTTCAATTAGGATTTAACTCATTTGTTAATGTGCGGCTATGTTTCCATGCTTCTGTGATCACCTGCAGTCTGAGCTAACAACACGTGCTTTGGATCTCCCTGTGGTATTAACTTTGTAGGGTGTTTCATGTTATTATAACATATTGGTGTCTTGCTATTTCATTTCTCGCTCTTAATTCTTATGGATCCAATTTGGAAAGGATTTGTTCCTGCTAGAGTATCCTTAGGACGGGACTTGAATGCAGTTGGACCTAATCAAAGGGATGCACGGATTCTGTAAAATGCTACTTTTTTATTTATTTATTCTTGCAGGTTTATGGTGGTCTGGTGAATATGCAGAATGTACTTGCAGTTATGTTTACTTTGTTTAGCTATGATGTGTCAGGTAGTAACTTTTTGGGAAGGAGAAATCGTTGATGGCAAGAATTACACTTTCTTCACTGGCAAATGGGAAGCTTCGTATGTGCCTTAACTCCATCTTTAATGCATGGATCATGTTACATGTGAGTGATTGTGGACAATACTTTCCTTTTTAATTATTTCAAAAAAATTTACAGGTCAGAAGATGATATAAGGCACTGGACTCAGTTTCCATCTTTCCAACCATTTCTGGTAAGATCCAGAACTTCTTTTGCATATACGCCGGATGCTCTCTGATTGATTTTGTTATTCACAGGAAAAAGTGAAGGTTGATGGTGGCAAGTCTTTGGACTTGATTAACTATCCGTACATATTTATGGTAATACATGATCAAACATTTGAGCAGTTGGTGATAGAATCATTATATCAGAATTAGTAACTTGAGATTTTGTGTGGTCTCTGTGTCTAGAGATGGAAAGAGCAATACTTTGTCAACGTTGGAACAGACTGTGGGTTGACCATAGCTGGTTTTTACTATGTTTGCTTCTCTTGTACTGATGGTTCCATCAATGGCTTCTACTATGATCCTAACAGCAGGTACTTCTCCCATTTTCCTTGGGCTTGAGATTCTACATAACGTTACTTCTTGTTTTCTCTGGATATTAAATTTTATGATGGCAATTTCTATCTATTTTTAGAAATATCATACGCGTTAAACTAGATCAAGCATGTTCCCACCACATAGTCACTGTTTACTTTTCTGTACTGCAAAACAAACTTATGAATGAAATATGGAAATGAATCATTCTTCATTTATCTTGCAGCCCGTTTCAGAAGCTTGAACTGAAATCCACTAATGAGGGAAGATCAGGTTTCAGTTTTTCATCTTATGAGTTACAGTGAAGTAGAACTGGTGCAACTGAATCAAGGATGAGCACCTGAGAATTTGTTGAATTGAGCAGAGTTTCTTGAACCACATCTCTGAAATCTATAGTGCTCTATCTGTAATAGTAAACAATACCTTTTCATGCTGCTAAGAAATGCTCACCATGGACTTTTATCATCTCAAACTGAACAAGTGACTTTGTGTTTGGTCATGGTTGTTTTTTGAGCATTATAAACTGGTTTGGACAGGATCTGTATCTTATCAAGAAAAATCTCCTGAGAAGGCAGGTCTTGGATGGGATCCAATGAACAATCAAAGTTATGTATTTGAAGCAGTCAAATTAGCAGATGATCGATGCTTTAGCTTCATAACTTTAGCTCAAGGGAAATGGCTTCAGAAACCTCCCAAACAAAATTAGTTTGATAGCAAAACAAGGTAATTCTTAAGCGTTATACTGGCTTTAGGTCGCACTCTTTGCTGCAGATGATCATGCAACTTCCATGTCCCAATTGTTGGAAACCGAACGCGCAAGTATTTGAACATCCCGAAATGAGTGTTTATTGATTGTTTTACTCTTTATTTGGATTAATTTGTTTTTTCGTCTTTTTCCTTTTCTTGCCCTTAAGGGTGTCATTGTTTTCACATTCCTCTTCATTAAAGAGACATCAGAACTAAGCCATTCGTCAGAAATGTGAAAACCTAAAAACTTCTGAAGTGGAGAAGAAACCTTGTTTTTGCAGCAAGAGCAAGAGTAGGCACATTTGAGGGCATCTCTCCTGAGTCTGATGTTTGTTGAGTTTTTTTTAAAATATTTGAGGGAGACAATTTCACTCGCATGAGCAGAGGAATGCAGCATCTGCAAACCATATTGTGTAACATTTAGAGCGTGTTTGGTATTGCGGTTGCTGTTGTAGTTGTGGTTTGAAAAAAGTTGTTTTATAAAAAGTACTTTTAGTCGAGGTTGGTTTGACAAAAACAGGTGTTTGGTTAAAACTGTGGTTGAAATTGAGGTTGAACAAAAAGTAGTTTAATGTATTTTGTTAAATTAATGCTTTTTAAATTGAAGTTATAAAATAATTAAAATATATATATATATTAATATTGATGATTTTTAATTTAAATATTGTAGATTTAACTACTGCTATTACATCATGAAATAAATAATACTTATATCAAATATTTTTTATTGTTCCATTAAACTATTTACAATTTCATAACGTACGAAATCCATCCAGACTATAGTTTCTTTGGTTTCTTAAGCGCGCAACAACATCAAATAAAATATCATCAGGAATAAAACTAGGATTGCGATCAAATTCTGTAAATGCTACGTCATCAAGCGATCTCCTTCTAATTTTTTTAAATAAAACACAATTAAAAATATAATTAAAAATTGAAATTGATCCAAGGGCCAAATTAAAAAAAAAAGAATTTTCCACGAATAAGGGCCTGATTGCAAGATATCATAATTCTAGTGGCCAAATTGAAGAATGACTGCCTTAGCTCAAAACGACGCTGTTTCAAAGCAAACTGTTCATCTCCTTCATCCCGATTCAGCGGAAACGACAGCAGATCATGGTAACATCCTTCTCGCCCCCACGATGCATGCCATTACTGAGGCACGAACAAAGAACGAAAACAAAGGGAAAGAAAATAGAAAGGACCCCGAGGATAAACAGAGGACGAACAAAAACAAAAACAGGGGACAGACACAAAGTGGACACACAGAACACAGGAAGTGAATGATACACACAGAAGGCGAAAGGAAGGACGAGCAAACACAGGAGAACAAAAGGACAGAAAAAAAAAGACCCAGGGAAGGAAGATCGGAGAGTAAGCGAAGGAAAAACAAAAACAGAGAGAGGAAAGCACTGGCCAACCAACGCAAGAGCACCAGCTTTGCCTCCAAGTATACCAGCCCCCCCGGCTCTCCCCGTTTGAACAACTGATCAGAAAACAAACACAAG
>Ga0325400_1006222_pt1 | contig 11325 bp, 3 predicted proteins | sample PopdelMetagenome_2_FD_205662 | JGI IMG/M metagenome (GOLD analysis project Ga0325400, IMG submission 205662) | Populus deltoides microbial communities from Bellville, Georgia, United States - Xylem-PdKOR-R1 | ecosystem: Host-associated > Plants > Phyllosphere > Stem > Wood/Secondary xylem...
CTTCAGAGAAATGACATACCAGTGCTGCAGCATGCGCTTCTTGCAAAATATTCCCATCTATCTCCAACCTGGCAATAGGAAACTCTGGAAGATGTCCAGATTGCTTTTTCCCAAGCAAGTCGCCAGGTCCACGGAGAAGAAGATCCATATTTGCCAAGTAAAAACCATCTGATGACTTCTCCAGCACTTTCAGACGGTCAAGGCTGCTGGTTGTAGATGCTACCAGTAAACATTTGGACTTCCTTGCCCCACGTCCAACTCGTCCTCTAAGTTGATGCAACTGAGCTATTCCAAATCTTTCAGCATTCATAACAACCATCATAGATGCATCTGGGACATCAACACCAATCTCAATTACTTGAGTGGAAAGCAGTATATGTGTTGCACCAGATCTGAATCGTTTCAACGCTTCATCTTTATCATCACTCTTCATTTTTCCATGTAACAACCCACAGTTGTAATCCTGAAACCTGTGAGATATAACTTCAAGATCAGCAGCAGCAGCACGTAGCTGAGGCAGTTGCTCTGATTGTTCAATGACTGGGTACACGAGATACACTCTCCCCCCTGCCTCTAACTCATCTCTCATCATCTGGCAAAATCAATTTGATAATCAATTAGTGTTGGTGGTAATAGCAGGGAGAGAGACGACAAGCAACTAGCAGAAGTATGGCTTTATTCCCGCTAACCTACTAAACTTTTGGAGTTACCAAATCTAGCCGCCCTTTCAAGTCTTCTTTAAAATCAACATTTCATGACATTGAATGCAAAAAAAGCCTCTTCTTTAAAATCAACATTTCATGACATCGAATGCAAAAAAAGCCTCTGAACTTAACATGCAACAAGGAAACTCAAACATTTAAGATAGCAATAAAATTTGATATTTTAGATTGCTTTTTGGGTTTTTTTATACATAAACGGATTTATAAAGTTAATCTCCAATTTCAATCTCTCTCTTAATAATATGACTTCGTCTCTGTTAAATCCTATACGGATAACTAAACATTAATGTTATTCTACAGTATTACTTTTATCTAATTGAATATAGGATACATCCAAAATTGATATTCACAAGGGGATTGTGCATCTTTAAAAACTTTCGCATGGATTACCATATCTTAAATTTTTTAGTATAATGATCATCACAAATAACTTATGCCAAACGACAGAACATAGTTACAAGCATGTTTATTTTACTTTTAAAGAACATTAATTTTTCTAACAATACTTTAAGTAGAAGTTAGGATGGGATTACAATGTTCAAAATTGATAGCATGCAATTTCAATTGCTAATAAAGGACACTTTATATGAAGATTAAATTAGTCACTGCATAAAGTTATGAAGTGGGATTAAAAGATGGTGGAGTGCAAATAAAACCATTCCTAATAGAATTACCACCACTGACATATACAAAGCTATGATTTACACTTTAAAGATCCTAACAAAAAACATGGCAAACCATGAACATAGTAAGATCCATAAAGCAGATAGCTTAGTATCTGGTAGAAAAACATAACAAGACTGTACAAAAGTATTGGGATCTATTATAACATACATCATTTTGACTGAGAAATTATACGAGAGATGGAGGATCTTTCTTAAACACTATCTTTCTCTTCACCAAAAGTTTGAAGCGGTATGTTCTTTGGAGGGGTTTGGAAATTTCACTAGTCTGTTCTTTCCCACCTCTTGGTTGTTCACCTCATTGTTGCTTTTTGTTTGGTCAATCCCCCAAAGAGAAAAATCAAATGACAACGGTAATGAACTACTATTGCAAGGGAGGTCAAAAGGGTATTCTCCATAATGCACGTGTTGTGTTATAAAAGACCTACAGAATATTCAGTGATTTAGTGTGTGTGGAATGGGTGAACTGACAGAATTTTAAAGGTTTGTTATTGAATAAGGTGATCATTCATCACACATAAGAAAATTTTAATTTGAAAAGAAAATGGAACGGAATAAACAGGGTAAGCTATCTCCGATCTCTCTGAAAAACGTCCAAGGACGCTCCCCAAAATGTAACATGTTATAAGGTTCTTAATAAATGTTACAATGATTGTCATAAGACCTGTTATAAAGTCCTCTAGGAAGGTAAGAAAAAGTCCCAAGCCTTAAGACATCCTGCTCATGTCATGAAGAAGTTACAAAATTCTTGAGACGTGTTTTAAACTACACAGTACATTTAGACATGTTAAAATAAAACAGTACCAAACCTTGTAGACATCTTCAAAGCCATCATAATTTCCTTCAAAAATATATGTTTCTACCGGAACTCTTCCAGGAGGCAAGTCAGTTATCTGCCAACAAAGAAACCAAACAATGACCTTATAAGAGGACAATGACCTTATAAGAGGTGAATTTAATTAAATCCACCAACAGCTTGTAAATATCAAAAAAAAAAAAATAATGTGAGAATTCATGGGGGCCCAAAAATCAGATGCATAGCCACTTTATTAAGGGAAAAAAATTGATATCTTCAATCCTAAACTTATGCTAGAAGAACTCAACCATACGACTCCAAAATACAAACTTAAATATATGTAAGCAGCTGTCTACTTTAACTGCTATGTATTACATGAATGAATTATGCAGTGCCCCTTGTTAGCAACCAGAAAAAGAAATAAAATAAGTTAGAGAAGAAAACCATGACTTGTGGCCAAATACTGTTTTTCACTAAACTTGCTTGAAATTGGTTTTGAAAGATGTATATGTGAAGTCTAGACAACCTTGTCCATAACCAAGATATAGATAACTTATGCCCAACATTATGAAACAAGGTTAAAAGATTTAAGGAAAGTAATAAAAAGCTGCTCAAATGAAAAGATTATAACCGCAGAGGCAAAATATTTACTTACTTGTGTTAAAGACATATCTCCATATAACGCCAGAGCAAGTGTCCTTGGAATGGGAGTGGCTGACATGGCAAGAACATGTGGGGCCATATGGAAATCACCTTCTGAAGATGTATCTGTGTTGGATGCTGACATTCTTGAGCTTAGAGGGCTATGGTATAGCTGCAGAGATTAGGTTCCATGCCTCAATCACCCCGTCTTATAAAATAATCACAGAAAGATAATGAAACCTTGAGTTGCAAATGACAGCATTAAATTTTGTTTAAAATAAATGATAGCGAAATGATTTTCAGCACAAAATAGCAAAAAACAACTTAGAAGCATGCATCAGGTAAGAGATTCATCTTTGACAATGGAAGCATCACAAATAAGTCATCAATGCTATTTACAAAATCCACTTTTTTGTTAATGACACTGCCAGCATTTCTTAGGCGGTAAATTAATAGCAAAGGTCTAAGCATAATGGTAAGAACAAGAATGGAGATTGTATTTTCTTCTTTCCAGGTTTGATAATACAATGAAAAAGGATATAGAAAGATGACTGCGTGTTTAATTCCATAAATAAAATAGAACTCCTGACAAATCAATCATGTAAGATGTAAGATAAAAACCACCTATCCAATTATAAAAAACCTTCCTTCCATCCTCTTAACTAATTTTGTGGATCAGTTCACTTCCATTTTAGCTTCATACTTCCAATTTAAACACTATTCCTGTCCTACTTATCTTACAAAGTAAACACACCTCTCCTCCCTCCTTCCATACCCCCACTTTCTTTCACCCTAGCAAAACTGATGTATCAGAATTGTTACAGAACTCACAAACATCATTAACTCTCCTGCCACAGCTGATTTCATTTTAAAGCAACACCAGGATATCTATTGCAATCTTAACAGAGTTTGAAGACAACCATTTCAAACTTCAAACTAATAGACCTTAGTTCCAATAACTTCACCGCACCAATTAGCTCTTGATACAGTCAAAACTCAGTACTTACCACCTGCAATTTTCCACACTTAAAATTTTATTACATCAATTTGACTGCATCCTAGAGTCCAGTAGAGTTATTATATCAATTTTCAGCACTTTTGTTTAAAAGACTAGGAAAATCTATGCAGCAGAAATAATAGTTGGACCTACATTGAAATATATGTAGCTCCTGCATAAATTTAGGGAGCCAGTCTTCAGAGTATGTTTTGGAAAATCATGATCAATGGGAAAGCATAAAGATGTACTATTCGCTATTTAGTCCAAAACATTTCTTGCTCTTGAATCTACCATATTCAGTGATGGGCCAGCAAACCAGGCTGCAATTGAAGCATGATCAGATGTACAGGAAATCAACACAAGGAAATGATTTTATAAAGCAACAAAATATTGTTCTACAAATGCTATAGAAACCTGCTCAGTAAATATTACATTTTTTGGCAGTGTTGGAGGGGGTGATTTAGCACCAGGCCTTGACAGTTTCTTACAGATAATAGGCCTCTTTCAAGTTCCTTTTTCTAGGTGACATTAATGGGGGTTGATTGAGGGCCAGGGCGTGTCAGCTCTTACTGATAATAAAAGTTTTATAGTGTGCTCTATATGCAGCTCTGTAAGATGAAGTAATAAAAAGTGATTTAATATCTTGTTTTCCAATAACTGTGACCAAAAACAAACAAAATGGGGGGAACAATTCACAGACAACCCAAGTTTAAAACTGAAACTTGGTTGAGTGCAGTAGTACAGAGCTTATGAGAAACACATCAAATATTACCGATCCATGTAAAATTCTCAGCTATAAATTATCAATCCACGTCACAAAATTCTTGTCTAAGAATTTTGGCATTACAACACTAATTCATATAAAATCATCCTTCACCTGACATAGTTATATGCTGCCATCGTCAATAAGTTTGGAAACCAATGATCCCCATAGGCTGCATCAACTCAGTAATGATTACACAACCCTATCCCTTCTCATTGTCCTTAAAATTCATCCACTTCATAAAAAAGCACCAAAGTTGTGTGTGACACTTGCAATAAAAACTCTATACAGCCAGCTCAGTACCTCCACTTGCTTCCACCACTGAAATTCAGTTTCTCTTGACCATTCAAAGCAACCACAAATCTCCAGAATCACTCACCCAAACAAGCTTCAATTATCAAGTCATTGGTCTAAAACATGTGATGGATTACGAAGAGTGACTTGCAGGATTAATATTTGCTTATTCCAAGTTTTTAATATTTTTCATGAACTTCATATTTCCTATTTAGCACTTAAGAAAGTGTTAGGATTTAGTTCTATAACCTATTACTATGTTTTTCTATGGTTTAATATTCCCTTTTTTTTCAGATAAGTATAGAAGTTCAACTACCTCAGTGAGTGTTGAACCCGTAACCTCTGGCTCAACTGCCATTCCAACTGGGCTAATGTGTTTCTGCTTGTAGAAGCTTCAAACCCATACAAGCCACTGCAGTTAGGCATTAGTAATGAGTCTGAACATTGATTGATCAAATAAACGAGTATTTGAGATTTCATAGAATTCTCTTAAATTTTTTATTGTTTTTGTTTTTGCTCATCGCTTCATTTGACTTCAATGGGAATATGGAGAAGATTTTTGTAATTAAAATTTGATCTTCTTGAATCTTTTCTAATCTACATGCCACAATATTCTCAAAAAAATTGAACACCAAGAAAAACTAAAGAAACCAAATCATCATGCTGTTTGAGTAAATCTTCACGAACAAGGAAGTAATAACAAGCGATTGCAACGACAAAGGACAAAAGACATGAAATAACAGATTAAGTTAACTAGATATTTACAGTAAAAAGTCATCATACTAGAACAAGGAGGCAGACAACCTTACTATTAAACCTTCCTCTCTGGATCACACCAAAGCGTTGTTGCTCATCTACTACAGCAATGCGTAAAGCAGAGAATTCTACATTCTCAGATATCAAACTGTGGGTTCCAATGACCATAGAGATGTCTCCACTTTGGAGATCCTGTCAATTAATTCAATGAAAAACAATCTCAAAGATTGTCTTTTAAGAATCAAACAAGCACTTGATAAAAAAGCATACCCTACGAATCATCCGTGATTGTTTCGATGGGGTTGATCCTGTTAATAAAGCAACAGAAGGCTTTGACTGGACTTCATCCATAGTCTCTAGCAAATTAAGTAACTGTTCATAATGTTGGATCGCAAGCAACTCAGTTGGAACCATGAAAGCTGCCTAAAGTACAGAAACCTCATTATATGTATAGAGCATACACATTGCAAAGTGATAACTATCAAAGAAGTTAACATGACAAAATATGTGGGAACAATCCAGAAAAATGAAATAAATTAAGGAACAAATACGTGTATTACATAATATGTTGAAGTGGTCAACCTGATAACCAGATCCAATAACCTCCATACAAGCCAGAAAAGCTACAATCGTTTTCCCACATCCAACATCACCCTGAAACAAACATCAAATTTGAAGAATGAAATCTTTTTCAGAGTTCAATAATCTCAATCACGTGCCACAAAGTTTAACATAGAATCTGATTACTCTATACTGACGACCAAAAATAACTCTTTGGATAAGCTCAAAACAGAACATCAGATTGAAAGCAAATGGAAACAGGTTCTACATTGTTTTTAGTGATAAAACAACTAGTCATATAAAATCCAGAACCTGTAAGAGTCGATTCATGGGAACTGGTCGCTTCAGATCCCATATAATTTGTGAAGAAGCACTTAGCTGGCTTGAAGTAAGGGAATATGGAAGAGCCTTCAAAAATTTCTTGGTGAGATTGGACCAATCTTCCACATAAACAGCATTCAACTCAGGTTTACTGTACTTGTCCAGCAGTCCATCTTTCTCCATTCGCGAACCAAGACCTTCAAGCATTTGAAATAAGCGCCCCAACTGCAGAGAGAGTGTGATACACTAGAGTTAATAAAAGAAAAGCCATGAGACATCAGCACAAAAACAACTTGCAATACAAGGAAAAGGCAGAAACAACAAGCTTCAAGTAAAATAGATAGTGACCTTCCAGCTACTGAAAAAAGAAGAGAGAAAAAGATGCAACCCAGTCAATGGCTGTAAACAAGATTTTGGAAATAATCATGTGATGATGTCACCAGGAGCATTATCGTCAATTAAATAGCATGCATTCCAGATCATAATTGCACTCCCTTTTATAAAAGGGTCTGCTACTGCAATGAATTATGTACAAATGAACAATAATGATACAGAGTGAATACATAATGTCTCACAGCAATACAATTGTGATTCATATGCCATAAAGTAACATGAAATTTCAGATAACCTGTAGATAAAAGAACTCATCAAAAATAAGCCTTTTGCGAGCTAAATCAGCCTCATCTGCTTTTTTTGGCTGGTGAATCCCTATATATGCCTGCAATTTTTTTAGAAAAGAAATTTAGGTTTATCAAAATAAGCAAGCATTGACAGGAAATAACAGCCACACATGCCATATTTGTGCACATAAATAGAGGCACTGCCATAGTTAAACGTTCACAATGCAATTTATTTTATTGTTGAAATATTATTTTATAGCATTCTAATCCGTTGAAGAACTTCAACACCCACACTGATCACTGATCAGAACTCCTAAAAGCTCAAGACTGCTTGGAAGAAGACAGAACTGAGGCACAGCAAACCACACAATTTACCTCAAAACTTGATGACAATATAGATGATCTATCAGCAAATCAAGCACATTATCACTAGTAACATTAATGGTCATTCTTGTTATATGAAGAACCAAATATGCATTAATATATCAATAATTTAAACATATTCTAGAAGACTTCCTTACTTCGTGGAGACGTAAAAGTCCAAAATCCTGAATGATTTCTTTTGGAATAGGATCAACATCAGCAAGCAGGGTTCGTACAGCTCTGGAAGATATAAGAGAAAGGTAAGAACATGTACATACCTCTAAACTACACATTGTTGTCTCATAAACTAAAAAAAATTAGCTTGAGCCCCTTAACCATTCCTTTTTTGGTGATCAAGTTTTCTTTCAGATTAAACTAATGAGTAAACTTCTTTCATGTATACTATGATGTTGATGCATATGCAAAGAAGCATAAAACTGCTAAATTCAAAGAAAATGCCTGTGGGGGGTTAAGATTGTATATTTTCAAAAAAATAGTCTAATAAAAAAGAAATTATGGAACCACCCACCATGGTTAAGAGGGTGAGTGCACTTAAATTATTTTAAAGAAAATCTATATTATTGTCACTCTAAACACATTTTAGAGAACAAAGACCACCTAATTCTATTACTTTTTTTAGTTATGGAACAAAATATGAGAAGAATGATTACTGCCACGCAGCATTCCTGAGTACTTTCCTAATGTCATGCCTCAAGCACATAAAGTATATATGCTATTCATGAAAAGAAGTCACAACAGAATTGCTGCCACATGGTGGGGGAAAATAGGCTAATAGTAGTACACTGCACCACTTTGTGCAAAATCTTAGGAAAATTATGGAGAAGAATGATTCAACCAGATTCATGCAATGTTTGATTGATCTGAAAATGTACGCAAATGGTTGTTTAAAAAACACATGGACTTTTTCTTTCCTTTTTTATCCGACTAGGACATTTTCTTGGAGATCTATTTTGTTGAATAACTCTTTTTACCAAAATCAAGCATTTAGAGAACACAATCCTTACTGAAGTTTCTATCAAAAAACTCATCTACAGAGGTAAGGAAAATGCTAAGAACCATCAGGATGAACTTTCCAAAAGGTTTTGCAGTGTCAAAAAAGCAGGTACAACATATAATTCTCTAACGTCTACAGAAGACTCAACATTGTTGGTCAACAAATGTGGTTCATATCTTGGAGTACACTAAACCAAATCTCTTTTCTTTAGATAAGAGGAAATTGTGTAAATAGCCAAAAAAGAATTGCAAAAGCATAATTTTCTTATATATAAGCAATTAATGCCAACTGTACAGCATGAAAGGAATAGCACATAACAAAATAAGAGACAATAAAAGGCTTTGCTTCATGCTCTACACATGCACACATATCCTAAAGAAGGATTAGACTTGAATCATTAATCATAGAAGCAACAGGAACTGAGAAAAGGGGCTGTCTTTGAATGACAGGAGATGCCAAACTACAAAAAAGGGTATCGCACAAAACCTTGAAATAGTATCCCGAAGAAAGTCAGGATTTAAGCCTCCTTTTGAAGGGTATATAGGATATGGCCTCGCTTCCACAATAGAAGATGAATCTTCTCTGTCTTTTAGCACATCAATATTGTATTCTCTTATTTCATAGTGATCTCCTTTAGTGCTCATGGTTCTAACCTACATCACAACACATTCACACACCAAGTCTCAAAATGCCCAAAACTCAAAACATGATGTCAATGAATAAATCAAACAACTTGAGAATAGAATTAAAGGGGAACCATACATCATATGGAAAAAAAATATAACCACTTCTTTTTATAATAAAAAATCTAATTATTTTAGTCATTGCTGATCCTACTATGCTACTTGAAGAATCAATTCACACTATCATATTTTTTATACCTAAATAGACCGCTATAGAAATGACAGACACTGAAATGTGTGACATCAGCAGTAACGACCAAGCTGAATACATCTAAGAAATCATTTCCATAAAGAATATCTGACTACCAACACCCTTTTCCAGAAAATTCAACATACAATCAGCATTAGGATGGAGGCACAATGCAGGTTGACATTTAGTTCACAAACTATCATTTTTGAATGGGTAAAACTATAAAAGTTCTATTGCAACAAAGGGTATAATACAAGGGATGATAAAACAGAAACAATAAGGAAAAGAAAGAAATGTTAAAGCACGAAAAAAGCTAGATTCTGAGCCTTAAGAAAGTAAGAATAGACAGGAGGACAGAATCCCCTTTCATGCTAGTGCACGCTACTATAATCCACTAATTAACATGGCAAGTAGATGGGAGAATTTCACAAGTAAACAAACGGTTATACATCCTAGAAAAGAAGTTGGTTTACAGGAAGAGATCACACAGCCATATTTTTTAATATCAGGAGAACTAATTCACAAAATGCATAAACAAATAATATCATAAGCAATTCGGTACCTATATGAATATAAAAATATAAGAGGGAAAAGGAAAAAAAAAATGAAGAGGAAAAAAGGCTTCTCTCTCATTTCTCTTGACTAATTCAATCAAAGAGAAAATGTACATGAAAATATTCTTTGGAAAAAATCGCAGAAAAGAAAAGGGAAATGTCTCCACACAAATAGATTAAATGTATGTGAGTGCAATGTACAATCATACATACATGAAGTGGAAACTTTACATCAATTATTCTCTAGAAGAGCTATCCAAGTCCTAAAAAGACCTCCAAAGCTAGTTTCTGGAAAGGACAACTTCAATAGATGGTCTCAAACAAAAAGTACAAAATACAGCATCCAAAAGTTTATAAATGTTTTTTCACCCCAACACCACCTTGGAAAATAGATTAAATGTTTTACCTTATACTATTAAAAAGGCTTTTCTCTCATTTCTCTTGACTAATTCAACCAAAGAGAAAATGTACATGAAAATATTCTTTGGAAAAAATAGCAGAAAAGAAAAGGGAAATGTCTCCACACAAATAGATTAAATGTATGTGAGTGCAATGTACAATCATACATACATGAAGTGGAAACTTTACATCAATTATTCTCTAGAAGAGCTATCCAAGTCCTAAAAAAACCTCCAAAGTTAGTTTCTGGAAAGGACAACTTCAATAAAAGGTCTCAAACAAAAAGTACAAAATACAGCATCCAAAAGTTTATAAATGTTTTTTCACCCCAACACCACCTTGGAAAATAAGTTCACAAAATATGCAATTACACAAATTGAAGTAAATTAGTCTACAGCATCCCTCATTGGAAATACAAGTAAAATGACTCATGCAAAGTAGAAACTTCATAGAATCAGCAGGCCAGAAGAAGAAGAAAGATCCAGTAATGGGACTCGTTACAAATTTCTTGCCCTTGCTCAAGCTAACACTCCTAGATGAAACAATATGAAAACAACTGAATATACCTTTATCAAGACACGGAAAAAAGGAGCATCCAGCGGAGAAGTCGTACTCACCTTACCACTAACACAGACAACATCTCCCAATTTATGTTTCGCTTCGACTTTTTTAAGAAATGGTAGACAAGTAAAACGGGTGCCACGAAAATATTTCTTAAGGTGCAGATAAATCGTTTTCTTTCCTCCAGTATTGCTGTCATCAATCAAGTGCTTAGATTCATTGTTTATAATCTCACAAGCCACAATCACTTCAGCAAATGCTAGTGAATAACTGGCTTTAACAGCCCTGAAAGAGAAATGGTCAATAATATCAATATTGATACACAAACTTCCCATTCACTTAATGATCAATGCATCAACAGACAAGCACGCAGAAGATGTGTGTAGTTAGACATGAAAATGTATA
>Ga0325400_1006228_pt1 | contig 11320 bp, 11 predicted proteins | sample PopdelMetagenome_2_FD_205662 | JGI IMG/M metagenome (GOLD analysis project Ga0325400, IMG submission 205662) | Populus deltoides microbial communities from Bellville, Georgia, United States - Xylem-PdKOR-R1 | ecosystem: Host-associated > Plants > Phyllosphere > Stem > Wood/Secondary xylem...
ATGATCTCCACCTCACGCAGCTTGCCGATGATCTCCTCGGGCTTGTGCTTCTTCGAAGGCATTCGTCGTCCCTTCCTCAGTCCAGACTGTCATAGCCAATGGACCACTCAGAAGGGGGCAGCTCAATAGGATGCCGGCGAAAGGGACCGCAGCGTAGAGCACGCCTTTGAGGTGATAGCTCAGCATCACCGCCGAGAGCAGCACGATCGCGCTCGAGCGCAGCCAAGCCGACCGTCGCGCCCTGAGCGGGGGAAGCGGCGCCAGCGCCAGCGACGCACACGTGGTAGAAACCAGGATCAGCACCTGCTCGGGCCGGCTCATCACCATCAGCCAGGGCAGCATGCCCAAGCTGACCACGCTCAGGATCAGCGCGCGCAGCTGACCGCGCCGTTCGGCTTGCGGCTCCAACACCTCCGCCAGATGCCAGACCAGCGCGACCCAGCCTAGCGCGCACAGCACGCCCTCGAACCGAACAAAAGCGGGCGTGTCCAGCCACAAGTTAGCGGTCGCGGAAAACCAGCGCACCGGCTCCATGAACAGAGGCGGGCGGGCAAAAGTGTGCGGCCCGCACAAGTCGCTGAGCATACGATCGACGCCGTCCAACGCTGACCGCTTCTCGAACCGCCAAGCGATCTCGTCCGTATACACCGGGACCAGTAACCCGGCGCAAAGCAGGATCGTCAGGACCGTCAGCGATAGCTTCGCCAGCGACGGTCCCGTTGGCGAACGCCATCGCGCAAACCGTTCGCCTACGGTCGCGCTCAAGACGGATGCCGGCAGTTAACGATCGCGTATACGGAGGTTGAAACCCGGCCGCTTCCAGCGCCGGAACCTGGACGGGGTCCGTGCCATCCACCCGTCTCCTCATGATTTGGAGGCTGTCTTGGTCGGCCGCCGCGATCATGCCTGCAATGCCGCCGACGAGCAGCGAGGCAGCGTACAACCGCCGCAAACGCACCGCGGGCCTCGCCTATCAGCGCTAGGGTAACCGCCCACGAATCCATCCATTCCCCCCAAGCCGCCCCGATCGGCGCTCGTTCGTTATGTTTCCTGACCATCTAGTCCGATCGGTCAGCATACGCCGCCCCAATAGTTTGGTTGCTCGGCTTCGCCGGCCTGCGCTACGCCGGACGGGCGTATGCTTGTCAACAATGGGATTGCGCTGCCCAGTGTATCACTTCAGGCACATCCGATTGTCAGGGCATGGCAGCGTTCAGATGTACCGGGCGCCGACGGCCTCGGATCGATTGAAGCGGAAGAAATACAAGTTCTTCTAACCGTCAGTGAGATGCGGGGATGTGGGCATAATAAGACCGACTTACCTCGAAGTCAAAATTGCCGGGCTGGATCTGTGGGGGCTCCGGTGCCGTCCTAGAGGCAGTGGCTAGCCTGGAGCTTATATGGTGAGGGCGACTTATACCCGTTTATTATGAAAACGTCTGCTTTTGGTCTAGACCCATTAAATAAGCCTCTGAGCTATGATAGCTCCTCCTTGAATGCCCCGGTGACCATGCCGCGGCGAAGCGCCCACCAGCCATTCATTGTAAGGGACTTACGGAAGGAGTAGCGACGCGTCTCCGTATGAGTAGAAACGGTAGTCATTCTCGACGGCATGGGTGTAAGCCGCCTTCATCCGGTCCAGCCCCATCAGCGCCGAAACCAGCATGAACAGGGTTGATCGCGGCAGGTGGAAGTTGGTCAGCAGGCCGTCCGCAGCGCGAAAGCGGTAGCCTGGGGTGATGAAGATGGCCGTGTCGCCCTCGAAGGGGGCGACCGCGCCGGTTGCGGTGTCGACCGCGCTTTCCAGGAGGCGCAGGGACGTGGTGCCGGCGGCGATCACTCGCCCGCCCCGCGCGCGGGTGGCGGCGATGGCGGCGGCGGTTTCGGGCGAGACGCGACCCCATTCGGCGTGCATCCGATGGTCGGCGGTATCGGCGGCCTTGACCGGTAGAAAGGTGCCCGCTCCGACGTGCAGTGTGACGGTGGTGCGCTCTACCCCCGCCGTCGCGAGTGCCGTCAGGAGCGCGGGCGTGAAGTGGAGCGAAGCCGTGGGAGCCGCCACCGCGCCGGGCCGGTCGGCGAACATGGTCTGGTAATCATCGCGGTCTCGCGCGTCGGGGGCACGTTTGCCGGCGATGTAGGGGGGAAGCGGCACGGTGCCCGCACGGTCCAGCAACAGCTCCATCGGTTCATCACCGTCGAAGTCGAGCGCCCAGCTGCCATCGTCGGCGCGGTCGTGGGCGGCGGCGACAACGCCGGCGCCGAAGTCCACGCGGTCGCCGTCGCGCAGGCGGCGGCCGTTGCGCACGAAGGCACGCCAGCGCCGGGGCCCCTCGCGCTTGTGAAGCGTGGCGCCGATCCGCGCACCGCCGCGCCGCCCCTCCAGCTGTGCCGGGATGACGCGGGTATCGTTGAAGACCAGTAGGTCGCCCGCGCGCAGTTCGGACGGCAGATCGGACACCTTGCCGTCGCGCGTCGCCGCGCCGTCCAGCACCAGCATTCGTGCCGAATCCCTGGGCGATACGGGGCGAAGCGCGATCCGTTCGGGCGGAAGCGCGAAGTCGAACAGGTCGACGTCCATGGCATTTAGCGCCGCTGGGGCGCCGCCCTTCGCGGGGCCGGGGTGCGGCGCGTGGCGGCGGGGGTGTCGCCCGGCGCCAGTTCGGGCTGGGCGGCGCCGGCGGGTGCCCCCGTACCGGGCAGCGTCACCGGCGCCCCCAAGGCGGACGGGGGCGGGGCGGGCGCGGGCACGAAGGGCGGCGGATTGTCGCTGGCGATATAGGCGTGCACGACGCGCGAAGGGATGGCTGGCGGCTCGCCGCGTTCGATGGCGTCAACATACTGCATCCCGTCGATCACCCGACCGAACACCGTGTATTTCTTGTCCAAGTTGAGACGCGGCTGGAAGACGATGAAGAATTGCGAATTGGCGCTGTTCTCGTCCTCCGCGCGCGCCGCCGATACCGCGCCGCGGACATGGGGGAGATAATTGAACTCCTTGGCAACGTTGGGCAGCTGCGACCCGCCGGTGCCGTCACCCTTGGGATCGCCGCCCTGGGCCATGAAGCCGTCGATCACGCGATGGAACGCCAGCCCGTCGTAGAAGTGCTGACGCGTCAGCGTCTTGACCCGCTCCACCATCTTGGGCGCCACGTCGGGGCGCAGCCACACGGTAACGCGACCGCCGGTGGAAAGGTCGAGGACCCATAGGTTGGCGCGGTCGGTGATGGCGGGCGGCGCCGCGCGGCCGGCGGGGCCGTCCACCACCTGTGCCGCCGCCGGGGCAGCGAACAGGGCCAGCAGGGGCAGGCACGCGGCGAGGACGGCGGGAACGCGCATGGGCTTATCGATCCGGGATGGAGGAAGCCCGCGCCCTAGACCAGAACCGCGCTTGCGCCAAACTGAACGCGCAGGCGTCGCGCCGGGGAAGGCTGGGGGACGTGGGCCGACGACTTTCCATCCGCAGCCGTCCAGGACCCGTTCGGCGGGCCGGCTTCGTACCGGCTTAGAGGCGGGGTCGTTCGTATCGCGGTGGCCCCCGAAACGGGCCCGGGGCGATGGGGAGGGGAGGCCGCCCTAGCGGCCGAGGCGGGCCGCCATCTCCCGCGCGACGGCAGACGGTACGAAGTTCGTCACGTCGCCCCCCAGCCGCGCCACGTCCCGCACCAGCGAGGAGGCGATGGGGCGCAGCGCCGGTTCGGCGAGCAGGAACACCGTCTCCACCTCGGGCGCCATGGCGGCGTTCATGCCGGCCATCTGGTCCTCGTAATCCAGGTCGGTGCCCGAGCGCAGTCCGCGGATCAACAGGGTCGCGCCGTGCGCGCGGGCGAAGGCGATGGCGAGCCCGGTGAAAGGCACAGCCTCTATGGCCCCCATGCCGGCCGTCTCGCGCGCGATGGTCGCCACGCGCTGGTCCAGGTCGAACAAGGGCGACTTGGATGGGTTGACCGCCACGCCCACCACCAGCCGGCCCACCATGCGGGCGGCGCGGCGGATGATCGACAAGTGCCCAAAGTGCAGGGGGTCGAAGCTTCCCGGATAGATGCCGACGCGGCTCAACGGTCGCGCGTGCCGACGTAGCGGGCGAGCGCGCGCAGCATGTCGGCCTCCTGCCCCCAGGGGCGCAGGTGATCGATCGCCTGATCAACCAGCATCGCTACCTGCGCACGCGCGCGGTCGGGGCCGAGCAGCGATAGGAAGGTCGCCTTGCCTTGGTCGGCGTCCTTGCGCAGCTTCTTGCCGACCGCAGCCTCGTCGCCTTCGTGGTCGAGCAGATCGTCGGCAATCTGGAACGCCAGCCCCAGGTCGTGCGCGTAGCCGCGCAGCGGAGTCCGCCCTTCCGCAGGGACGCGGCCCAGGATCATGCCCGCTTCCATCGCGGCGGAGATCAGCGCGCCGGTCTTCATCTGCTGGAGCCGGGTGACGGCGGCGATATCGAAACCGCCTTCCTGGCTGCCCGCGGCCAGGTCCATCGCCTGGCCGCCCGCCATGCCGGACGGACCGGCAGCGCGCGACAGGTCCGCCACCAGTTCGACGCGAACGAAGGGGTCGGGATGGGTGTCGGGGTCGGCCAGCCATTCAAAGGCCAGCGCGTGGAGGCAGTCGCCCGCCAGCACGGCCGTCGCCTCGTCGAAGGCGCGGTGCACGGTTGGCTTGCCCCGGCGAAGGTCGTCGTCGTCCATCGCCGGCAAGTCGTCGTGGATCAGGCTATAGACGTGGATCGCCTCGATCGCGCAGCCGACGCGGCCGGCGGCGTCGGCCGACACGCCGTACAGATCGGCTGCTCCGCGGACCAGCAAGGGCCGCAATCGCTTGCCCCCGCCGATCGCGGCGTGGCGCATGGCGCGGTAGAGGGGGGCGCGGGCGTCGTCCGGCACCGGGAGCAGCACGTCGAAGCGTCGGTCGACGTCGCGCGCCACGTCGGCCAGCGCCTGGGTCAGCACGTCGTGCGGCACGCCAAGGTCGCTCACCGTGTCAGCCCGCGGTGAAGGGGCGGGTGCCGGCGGGGCGGCCGTCGGCGTCCAGGCGGATAGCCTCCACGCGGGCCTGCGCCTCGTCCAGCCGGTCGGCGCAGCGCCGCCGCAGCCGGTCGCCGCGTTCGTACAGGCGGATCGACTCGTCCAGCGCCGCCTCACCGCCCTCGAGCCGGTGGACCACCGCTTCCAGCTCCTTCAACGCCTGTTCGAAACTCATGGCGGCCACGTCGTCCGCCGGGTCGGCGGGGGCCTGCGCTGCGTCCTGATCCATGGGGGCGCTATGGGCCAGCGCCCGAGCCGGGGCAAGCGGTGCGCCCCCGCGGACCGCGTCAGCGCGAAAGGCCGGCCGCGGTCCAGGTAACCAGTATGCTGACCGCGACCAGCCCGGTGTCGAGCGCGGCCTGGACCCGGTGGGGGGATGGGTCGCCCATGCGGTGGGTCAACACCCTGAGGTCGATGTTGGGGTGGGCGGCGGCGAGCGTGCCCGCGACGGCGATCGTGGCGAGCATCAGTTTCGAACGTCCGGTCATGTCGCAGCCTCCCTTGCGGTGCGGCCGCGACGATGTCACGCCGCCTCGGGCAAGTCCAGCGCGGGGGCGCGGCGGGCGCGGTCGCGGCCCATCGCCTTGGCCTCGAACAATGCGCGATCGGCGCCGCGGTACAGTCGCTTCCAATCGCTTTCCGTCGCGATCGGCCCCGCGCACCAGCCGGCGCTGGCGGTGACGGCCAGGTCGAACGGCATCCGCCGCCGCCGGATATCGGCCAGTACGTCGCGCGGGTCGGGGGCATTATCCTCTGCGGTCAGGATCGCGAACTCCTCGCCGCCCAGCCGTGCCACCAGCGCGTCCGGCGGCGCGGCCGCTGCCACCGCGTCGGCGATGGTGCGCAGCACCTCGTCCCCCCTGTCATGGCCCAGCGCGTCGTTGACCTGTTTGAAATGATCGACGTCGACGATCAGCAGTGCGTGGCGGCCGTCGCGCCCGATCCCACGCTCCAGAAAGGCGCGGCGGTTGAGCAGTCCGGTCAATGGGTCGCGCGCCGCCAGCATCAGCGCCGCCGCCTCCGCCGCGCGAGCCATGTCGCGTTCGCGCGCCAGGCCCAGCACGCGGTGCGCCACGGCCAAGCTGGACAGCAGCGCCTCCACCGCCATCGCCACGACGGTGGATTGATCGAGCCAGAAATGCCAGCCGACCAGTCCGAAATTGCCGGCGATCCGCAGCACGGCGAAGGTGATGGGAGCGGCCCAGGCGAGGGTAAACAGCCAGGCGGCGGGACCGCCGCCCGCCCAGGCGCGGACCAGCACCATTCCACCGACCACCGCCAGCCCGGCGAAGCTCAGCGCGTATATCTGATCCAGGGGCAGGGCGCTGCTGCCGGCCAAGCCCGCGAAGGCGATGGCCGACACCGTCAGCGCCGCGGCGATCGCCGCCGCCGCTCGGCCGACCGCCCCGCGGAACACGGCGCCGCCCAGATATGTACGAGCGAACAGAAGCGCCGCCACCGCCGACGCCGCCAGCGTCAGATAGTTGACCCGCAGCCGCGTGTTGTTCTCAAGCCCCGGCCACGCCCAGGCAAGCGCGCCGGACGAGGAAAACGCATAAGCGAGCAGCGCCGCCACCATCGCGCAATAGGCCAGCTGGAACGGGTGGCGCAGCACCGACCAGAGTGCCAGATTATAGCAGAGCAGCGCCAGGCACAGCCCGGCGAACCCGGCGTAGAGCGCGCTCAAGGTCATGTCGGCACGAGCGGCCGCGTCGGCGTCGGTCGCGGACGCGCCGAGCAGGACGCCGCGATAGTTGGCGGCGCCGCGCACGTCCCACAACAGCCGGGTCACATGCGTGCCGCGGTCGGGCAGCCGATACTCGACCACGGCGCCCGGGCGGATGCGACGCGTCGTTTCCACGCCCGATCCCGACAAGCGGGTCAACGCGCCGTCCGCATGAAGTGCCCACAGGTCGGTTCGCTCCTGCCACAGGCTGGCGGTGCGCACCCGCACACCGGGCGCGAGATCGAGAGGCCCCGACCGGACGAGATAGTTGCCTGGCCCCAAGTCGCGCTGGCGCGTCGTGCAATCGAAATGGCCCGCGCCGCGGATCGCCCGGACCGGGGAGGGGGCAGTATCGACCCGCGCCACGCAGACGGGGATGGCGCTCCCGACGACCCCCTGTTGGGCGCCGGCGCGGGTCGGCATGATGAGGGCAAGCACCATCAGCGCCAGCGCCAAGCGCCTCGGCCATGTTTCCAACCCCGGCCCCAGTCCTGTCGTCGTCCCACCCACGGCCGGGGGGATAGGCACCAGAAGCTATCGAAAGGTCAACGGGGGCGGCGTTGTCCCGCCCCCGCCGGTATCAATCGGCGGCTGGCGCGGGCTCGGCTCCCCCGCGGGCTCCTCCCTTGTCGCCGCTCTTCTTGCGCGGCTTGCGGGGGGCGGCGGGCTCGATCGCGAAGCTGAGCGCGCCGTCTTTCATGACCACCGTCACCTCGCCGCCGTGGACCAGCTTGCCGAACAACAGTTCCTCGGCAAGCGGCTGCTTGATCTTCTCCTGGATCAGGCGGCCCATCGGCCGCGCGCCGTAGAGCTTGTCATAGCCCTTCTCGGTCAGCCAGCTCTTGGCCGCGTCGTCCAGGCGGATATGGACCTGGCGGTCCGCCAGCTGGAGTTCGAGCTGGAGGATGAACTTGTCCACCACGCGAGCCACCACCTCTGGCGGCAGGTAGCCGAAGGGGACGATGGCATCGAGGCGATTGCGGAACTCGGGCGTGAACATCCGCTGCACCGCCTGTTCGTCCTCGCCCTCGCGCGTCAGGTTGCCGAAGCCCAGCGTCTCGCGCGCCATGTCGGACGCACCCGCGTTGGTCGTCATGATGAGGATGACGTTGCGGAAATCGACCGTCTTGCCGTGCTGATCGGTGAGCCGCCCGTTGTCCATCACCTGTAGCAGGATGTTGAACAGGTCGGGATGCGCCTTCTCGATCTCGTCGAGCAGGAGGACGCAGTGCGGGTTCTGGTCCACCGCGTCGGTCAGCAGCCCGCCCTGGTCGAAGCCGACATAGCCCGGAGGCGCGCCGATCAGACGGCTGACCGAGTGGCGCTCCATATACTCGCTCATATCGAAGCGCTGGAGCGGAATGCCCATGATGCTCGACAGCTGCTTCGCCACCTCGGTCTTGCCGACGCCGGTGGGCCCGGTGAACAGGTAGTTGCCGATCGGCTTCTCCGGATCGCGAAGGCCGGCGCGGCTGAGCTTGATGGCGGACGCCAGCTTCTCGATCGCGGCGTTCTGACCGAACACCACGCGCTTCAGATCCTGTTCAAGCGTGGCGAGCTGCTGCTTGTCGTCGCTCGACACCGATTTCGGCGGGATGCGGGCCATGGTGGCGATCACCGCCTCGATCTCGCGGGTGGTGATGGTCTTCTTGCGCTTGTTCTCGGGCACCAGCATCTGCATCGCGCCGACCTCGTCGATCACGTCGATCGCCTTGTCGGGCAGCTTGCGGTCGTTGATGTAGCGCGCCGACAGCTCGACGGCCGACTTGATCGCGTCGGGCGTGTACTTGACCGAGTGATGGTCCTCGAACGCGGAGCGCAGACCCGCCAGAATCTTGATCGTGTCCTCGATCGTGGGCTCGTTGACGTCGATCTTCTGGAACCGGCGCAGAAGTGCTCGGTCCTTCTCGAAATGGTTGCGGAATTCCTTGTAGGTAGTCGAGCCGATGCAACGGATGCTGCCGCCCGACAGGGCGGGCTTGAGCAGGTTGGACGCGTCCATCGCGCCTCCGCTCGTGGCGCCGGCGCCGATCACCGTGTGGATCTCGTCGATGAACAGGACGGCGTGGGGCAGCTTTTCCAGCTCGTTGACGACCGCCTTCAGCCGCTCCTCGAAGTCGCCGCGATAGCGCGTGCCCGCCAGCAGCGCGCCCATGTCGAGCGAATAGATGACCGCGGGCAGCAGCACCTCTGGCACCTGGCCCTCGACGATCTTGCGGGCCAGCCCCTCGGCGATGGCGGTCTTGCCGACGCCGGGATCGCCCACGTAGAGCGGGTTGTTCTTGGAACGCCGGCACAGGATCTGGATGGTGCGGTCCACCTCCGGCCCGCGGCCGATCAGCGGGTCGACCTTGCCGCCGCGCGCCTTCTCGTTGAGGTCGACGGTGAACTGCTTGAGCGCGCTCTCGGACTTCTCGGACTTGCCGCCCTTCTGGGGCTTCTCTTCGTCCGCGCCCTTAGGGGCCGACGCCTCGGTCGCCTGGCCCTTGCCGACGCCGTGGCTGATGAAGCTGACCGCGTCCAGGCGACTCATGTCCTGTTGCTGCAGGAAATAGACGGCGTAGCTCTCGCGCTCGGAAAACAGCGCGACCAGCACGTTGGCGCCCGTCACCTCGTCGCGACCCGACGATTGGACGTGCAAAATCGCGCGCTGGACCACGCGCTGGAAGCCCGACGTGGGCGAGGGATCGGTCGCCTGGTCAACCTTGAGTGCGCCGAGTTCGGTGTCGAGATAATGGGCGACGGTGTTGCGGATCTCGCCCAGGTCGACCTTGCAGGCGGTCATCACCTTGGACGCGTGTTCGTCGTCGACCAGCGCCAAGAGCAGATGCTCCAGCGTGGCGTATTCGTGGCGGCGCGACGAGGCGGCCTCCAGCGCCTTGTGGAGGGTGGTTTCGAGCGCGGGGGCGAAGGAAGGCATCGGGTACTCCAGACGGCCGCGGGAGCCCGCGACCCGTTAGCCGCTATGTCGGGTGGCAGGGGGGCCGCATCAAGGCGTGCGCGGCGGGAGCAAGAATGTCGGGGCGGCCGCGACGTTGCTGGCCGCCGCAGGTCACGATCGGAACAGCGCGTCGGCGCTGGCGCGATGGTCGGCGGCACGGGCGATGCGCGCGCGGGTGCGGGCGATCTCGCCCTCCAACGCCGTGATCCGCGCCTCCAGCTCGCCCTGCGACAGCGGATCCAGGTCCTGGCGCACCAGCTGGTCCAGAACGTCGTCGCGGCGGGGGGACTCGTCGAGGTCCATGTTCGCCAGCGTTGACCGGGCGCCGTCCCCTGTCAATAAGACACCCGCCCGCTCACCCGGCGGGTTTCCACCACGAAAGGTCGCGCATGGTATCGTCCGGGTTGCCCACCGTCATGCGCGCGATCGACCCGGCCGAGCCCGGCGGGCCGGAAGTGCTGGTGGTGGTGGAGCGGCCGGTGCCGCGGCCGGGACCGGGCGAGCTGCTGATCCGGGTGGGGGCGGCGGGTGTCAATCGGCCCGACGTGCTGCAACGGCGCGGGGGCTATCCGCCGCCGCCGGGCGCGCCCACCATTCCGGGGCTCGAGGTCGCGGGCAAGGTCGTGGCGGCGGGCGAGGGGGCGGACGCGGCGCTGGTCGGAACTCGCGTCTGCGCGCTGCTGGCGGGCGGGGGCTATGCCGAGTACGCGGTGGCGCCGGCGGGCCAGTGCCTGATCCTGCCGGGCGGGCTGTCGACCGCGGAGGGGGCGGCGATTCCCGAGACGCTGTTCACCGTGTGGACCAACTTGTTCGAGCGCGCCTATGCGACGGAGGGGGACACGGTGCTGGTGCATGGCGGCACGAGCGGCATCGGCACCACCGCGATCGCGTTGTGCGGGCTGTTCGGGGTGTCGATCATCGTCACCGCCGGATCGGCGGAAAAGTGCCGGCAGGCGCTGGCGCTGGGGGCGGATCACGCCATCGACTACAAGGCCGAGGACTTCGTCGAGCGGGTGCGCGAGATCACGCGAGGGCGCGGCGTGGCGGCGGTGCTGGACATGGTGGGGGGCGACTATCTACCGCGCAACCTGAAGTGTCTGGCCGAGGACGGGCGGCACGTGTCGATCGCCGTGCAGCGCGGGGCGGAGGCGACGATCCCCATCTTCGACATCATGCGCCGCCGGCTGACGCTGACCGGATCGACGCTGCGCCCGCGCGACGCGGGGTTCAAGGCGCTGGTCGCCGACGAGCTGCGCGCCCAGGTCTGGCCGCACGTCGAGGCGGGGCGTTACCGCCCGGTGATGGACCGGAGCTTTCCGCTGGACCAGGCGCCCGCCGCGCATGCGCGAATGGAGGCGGGGGATCACCTGGGCAAGATCGTGCTGGTGATGGAGTAGGACGCGGAAGTTGGCGAAGTTGCCGCGTATCGTGATTAAGTTTCTAAATTAAACAAGCTAAATCAATATTTTATATAACTATTCCTTTGTGCGGGAGCGACGGCCGTCAACCTTTCGCCCCCGCCGCGCGGTCGCCGACCAGCGTGACCTGGGCGGTGCCGTCGGGGCCGATCGAGAGGCGATAGGAGGCGCCGTTGGCGCAGCGCGCGGCCCAGGTGGGGCGGCCGCCCTCGTCCGG
>Ga0325400_1006233_pt1 | contig 11317 bp, 5 predicted proteins | sample PopdelMetagenome_2_FD_205662 | JGI IMG/M metagenome (GOLD analysis project Ga0325400, IMG submission 205662) | Populus deltoides microbial communities from Bellville, Georgia, United States - Xylem-PdKOR-R1 | ecosystem: Host-associated > Plants > Phyllosphere > Stem > Wood/Secondary xylem...
TTCATTTTGCCCCGTAGAAAGGCCATTTGTTTTGTGTATTGAAGGGAAATGACGTCATTATCCAGAGTGCAAAGTGTTTAACCCCCAGTAAAAGATTGAAGGGTTTTTTTTTTTTTTTTAAATGCAGATATATTATCTTCATAAATCCTCATTTCAATATATATATATATATATATATATATATATATATATATATATAGACATCATACAATGTTAATATTATTATGCATGGAAAAGATTAGAGATTGCAGAAAAGTATGGAGCGACTAACAATGGATTAAGAGCAAAGGACTCATTGAACCAAACCAAATCACAGAAGTATAGAGATCATTATAACAATAGTTCTGTTATAGCTATTAATTAATTAACATATACTAAAAAAAAACTCCTTCTTTTACTGTAGCGTGATTACTATTTACCATCTCACATATCAGTGTTGGTATGAGCTTTGATTTTTTTAAAATTTATAATTCGGGCCTTGAACTTTTTATTTTGCATGATTTAGTTTTTTTAGCCTAAATTAGCATTCATTTGCATATTTTTTGGGGAGAGAGGGTTAAATTAAAAGATAAAGGGTTAAAGTGAAAAAAAAAAACAAGTGAAATAGATGGTGGTTTTGAAATTTGTCTTAAAAGTTCATGTTCATCCCCCATCTTGTTTGCTCTTAGACAATTGGTCCCTTTAATTTTCAAAAATTTAATTTTAACACTAAATTTTATTTTTCTCATATTCAATTTTTTTTTAAGAGAGAAGGGGATTCACCGAACTCCAGCATGGAGAGAGAAAGTTGTTGTTGGTGATCATTCTGACCATTAAAATAATTAATTTTTATGTCAAACGGTTCCATATGATGAGAGGAGTTCGAACTAGAGGTTTTTTTTGCCTAAAAAAATAAATTTGAGCTTCGAAAGATTTTTTATTTCTAGTTTTAAGGCATTTTCTTTTGTGTTTTTTTGGAGCCATGAATTGATTTAACAAGGTTCCTATGGTATTTTTTAAATTTTTTAGGTCAAAAAAAGGTTGAAAAGGGTTTTGGGTAAAAGCACATGAACTCTATTTTTTCGGTCACCATAGTGGCTGTAATTTGAGGATTCAGACGATTCATCATCTTTTTTTTTCAAAATAAATTAGGGCTTAACTTAAAAAATAAATAAAAGGCTCACGGGCAGACCATTTTTTGATGGGTCAGACACTTGACTTGGCTTACTAGGCCCAACAATATTTAACCTCGTTCTTTCGTTTTTCTTTTCTTTTTTCTTTTTCTTAATTAATACATTTTTTATATGTCTTTTTTTCCATGGTTTTTAAGTTTATGTTTTAATAAATACCCATTCTTTGTGATTTTTTTTGTTTACTTAGCAATTTTTAAATGGCGATAAGTTTTTAATTATATTGAGTGTATTTAATTTTTCAGTAACTGATTATAATTTATTTGTAATTTTTTTATTTTATTAAATTTATTTTTAAAAAGTGTATTTTTTATAATATTTGTAACATGTACAACCTTACATGATATTTTTTATTCTTTTATTTTATACAAAAAAAAATTTATATGTGTGTTGATTTCTGTTACAAATTGATTTTAATAAATAAATTCATTAAACACAATCGGGTAAATGATTGGTGTTGTCTATATTTGTCTCTTAATTTTTTCAGTTTTGTTTTTATTTAACATCAATTTTTTTTCAATTGAATTATCTTAAATTCATTACCTCATATGCAAGATAGGCATATAATCTGGATTTATCTCATGGCTTGGGTTTCATGTGTTAGCTCAATTTTACCCGGGCGATATATTTTCTTTATTTGTTATTATTACCTCATTTTACATCATATTATTAATTAATTAAGATTTAACCCAATTATTGAATTTCTTGCTTCTTTAAAAACACAATCATCTGCTTTTTTTTTTGTTTAATTTTTTTTTCCGACCCTCAACATTACACAAGGCACCAATCTAATTATAGTATAAATTGAAAAAGATGATGCTTTTATTGTGCACCACATCACAAAATACTGTTAATTTTATAGTTTTTTTTCTTTTAATTTTTCTTTGTTTTTTTTCTAAATTTATATTTTTCTCTCTAATTTCATACTTTAACATTTAGTTGATTGGATACTGGACTTCATAATTTATTATAGTTTGCTTTAAATCAAAACAAATTATACTGGACTTGAGTTTTTTTTTTTTTTAATTGAATTTTTTTCAATTTCATCATTCAGCATGAAGTTGACGATGAATTTGATTTGTTTTCTATAAGGTTATCTCAGTTTTATAACTTGGATCATGTATTTTGTAGGTTAACTTGGGTAGACTCATATCGTTTTATTGTGTCTTGTTTTTAGATTATTTTTTTTTAACTTTCAACCTTCAATGATAGGTTTATTGAAAATTTAGCTTTGTAATTTTTTTTTCTATAAGGTTATTTCAGTCTTATGACTTTGGTTGCGGGTTTGACAGGTTAACTCAGATTAATTTTTTATTTACTTTCTATAAGGTTATCCCAATTTCATGACCCGAGTCATGAGTTTAGCAGGTGAACTCAAGCCATATTTTTTTTAATTAATTTTTTTTTAATTTCATTATTTAACATTTATTTGATTGGAATTGAACTTTATAATTTGTTTTGATTTATTTTATATGAAGTTATCATTATCTTATGATATAGATTAAGAATTTAGAAGGTTAGCTTGAGTTAGCTTAGATCGATTCAATATGTTTTTATTTCAATAGTATTTTTTAAAAAAATATTTTGAATTTTTATGAATCAATTTATGTTTTTACTGGTTATTCAGATTGGTTTTGAATTCATTAAACTGATCAGGTCATATCAATTTAATATTTACATGATTTAATTTTTTTTACTAAAAAAATATTAGTAATTCCTAGATATTTTTATTTTGTATGTTAAAAAAACTTTGATCCAACTCGTAGCTTTAACACTATATTATGAAGGTGTTTGATATTGCGGTCAAATATTGTTTGTGAAAATTTTAAAATATATTTTTTTTGAATTAAAATTTTTAATTATTTTGATATACTAGTAATTTTTTTAAAATATATATTTTTAATAATTTGTTTTTAAATATTTTTAAAAACATCTATATGGACGTGCTCGATATTTCAATTTTCACCACCGCCTCCGTCCCCGTCTTTCTCTGTGCTTCAGGACAGTCTCCACTTCCCAGGCTACGCTAACATCGTCTCTCTCAAAGCACACACCAAGGTATCATCTTTATGCTCTAAGATCCTTTTTCTTCTCTTATTTATTGCATTTATATTTTGTATTTTCTTCGTTTCCAGTCGTCTATATGTCTATCAAAGTTGTAGAAAGCATGCCAGGTACAGAGTACAAACTGTTCGCGAAAATTACCGAGTGAAGAAAATAAAAATCTTCTGCTCAATATATTATGTAATTGGGGTCCGAAACTAAGCTGATTGCAGTTGAAGTTGTTGGGCAAGCCTGAGTTAAAAAAATGATTATTGATGAAAAATTAATTAAATTTTAAGATTAGTAATGACATATGAGTTTTACTTAAATTTGTTGTTATTGTATTACATTTCTATCTGTGGAATCAATTTTTCCTTTTTAATTTTAGTAGCATCTTAAATTCTTGTTCTCATTTGCAGTTGAATTTTCAAATTTTGGTACAGATTGAAGCTTTAATTACGTGATCTTGAATTGCTAGTGATAGTTGCAATTTCGACATAGTTTATAGTGATTTTAAATTTGTTTTTGGGATTATTAAATGGAACCATCATAATTCATGGACTTTAGTGTTATGGGATTTCTCTACAAATGGAAATGCATGAAAGTCTTGTTGCTTTTTTGGCTTTAAAGAATCACAGAGCTCTTGTTGATTCTGATGATATTAATGTATGATCAATTTTTATCATTCATCAACCTTTTCTTTTGAATTTTCTTCTATCCTCTGCCACCAGTTTTGTATTCGAGCCATTTCTTCTGCAGGTTGCTGGCATGAGCTGAAAATTGAACTCACTGTGGGTCTATTGAAATTAACGACAGAGAGGAAAATGTGGTTACGCTCCATAAAACCCTTTTATTTGTTAAACTCCTTTAAAAAATCCTCAAAACCTCCATGGATTTTGTCATCTTTGTTGTCTTACACAGACAGCCCTTACTCAAAAGCAAAGGCTTCCCCTTTACAGGTCTGCCATTCCACTGTTATCATTTTCTGTTATACACTTTTACTCCCCTGTACCTGGACAACTCTGTATATAATCTTTTCACTTTTACTGCTTGCCATCGTAGTGATGGGATGCTTCGGGCTTTATGCAGGAAACCAGAATGAGAGACAGATTTAATGTAAATGCTAGAGGAGGTGATGGGGGCAGTGGTTGCTCCAGCTTTCGCCGTAGCCGACGTGACAGGCATGGCAGACCTGATGGTAGGTTTCTACTACATTTCAGTGTCTATAATCATTATTTGGAAACGTAAGTTTGTTTTATTACTCTACCTACCATGTTTTGTATAGTAATGTTGCAATCAATAATTTAGTAAGACATATTTCATTCATCCACCATTCAGTGATTTCAAAGTTTTCTTTCTCGTTATAAAGTTTTATAAATTCTCTCCCTCAACACGTCTTTTTTCTTTTTATTTGATGACCAAAGAAATAAATAAAATGAAATTTAAGAAATGGTTCTTATAGCAATACTTTTTGGTTCATGCGTGGATTTAATTATGTAGGTGGAAATGGTGGTAGAGGGGGAGATGTGATTTTAGAATGTTCCTCTGCAGTTTGGGACTTCAGCGGTTTGCAACATCACATTGTACTTAATCCTTGAATTACAGACATTTTCAATCATATAGCTTGGTCTTCTGGCATTAAGAGAACTGATTTCTAATCATGTTATCCTGCAGATTGCAGCAAAAGGGGGTCATGGAGCCTCTAAGAATATGATAGGATCTCGGGGGGAGGATAAGGTGTTATTTTTATGCTTTGTTAACCTCAAGATTTTTTAATGATCTTTCTGTTGTTTGGCTGTTTATTTGAAAATGGCAGTGCAGTGGTTCCTTAAAAAGAAATTTTTTCTGGTAGGTTGTTCAAGTACCTGTTGGCACTGTGATTCATCTCATAAAGGGTGAGGTTCCATCTATTGTAGAAAACTGTTCTACGACAGATTTGGATCCCTGGGACATTCCAGGCACCCTTGACACTGACCAGTCAGATAAGAATGTGAACCTGGCTGAAGATGTCGTGTCATTGGATTGCACTAGTGGCTTATCACCTCGTGGTGAAGGGACAATAAGCAAACAAGCCGCTCAATATGAGTCAACAGGGGTGGAAGATATACAATATAATGTTGTAGAATTAACAAAACAAGGTCAACGAATAATTGTTGCTCATGGGGGGGAGGGGGGTTTGGGTAACATGTCTCTTGCAAATGTTTCAAAGATTGCCAAGCCTTGCAAGCCTGGCATCAGTAGAAATAGTGCATTAGATCCTGAAACACCCGATGAGGATCAATCCACCCTTAGTTCTGGTTTACCTGGTTCTGAGGCTCTTCTGGTATTAGAATTGAAGAGCATTGCTGATGTTGGATTCGTAGGGATGCCAAATGCTGGTAAAAGTACTCTTCTTGGAGCTATATCAAGGGCTAAACCTGCTGTAGGCCACTATGCCTTCACAACTCTCAGACCAAATTTGGGGAAAGTAAATTTTGAGGACATCTCAATCACAGTAGCTGACATTCCTGGACTCATAAAGGGTGCTCATGAGAATCGTGGACTTGGACATGCTTTCTTGCGGCACATTGAACGCACGAAGGTTTTGGCTTATGTGATTGACTTGGCTGCTGCACTGAATGGTAACAAAGGACTTCCACCATGGGAACAGTTGAAAGATTTAGTGTTAGAGCTTGAGCACCATCAAGAGGGTCTGTCTAATCGGCCAGCCTTAGTAGTGGCAAATAAAATTGACGAGGCAGGTGCTGAAGATGTGTATGAAGAATTGAAAGGAAGGGTGCGAGGTGTTCCTTTGTATCCAGTGTGTGCTGTCTTGGGGGAGGGGGTACCAGAGCTAAAAGTTGGTCTTAGGATGCTCATGGATAGCAGCGAATCACAGAGACTTATTTTAGAAAACATTGATTGTTCTTGAGAAGTTTAATGGAGATAGTGGATCTAAAGTTATGACACACTACTATAGAAAAATTTTGCCCAGCATAGCACACTAATGGCAGCTCGGGGCTTCTTCAAAAGTGCTATTTTTTGGCTGCAACTCATCTGGTAAGTGGTAATTGAAGTTTCTGTTGGAACAAGTTTTGCTTCTCCTTCTACTGTTTATCAGTTGAAACTTGGATACTGTAATTGTTTCAAATACCTGTCAAGTTTATGTGCCTAATCCACACTCTTCATATCAAACTCAGATACGATGAATTAAATATTACCTCCTAGCTCCAAGGTTTCTACATGAGGTATGCTTCATCCATGATAGCCAACATATATTTCCATAATTTTATTAGCATGGAACAAAGTTTCACTTGTGGTGCTTGCATTTGCGAAGTTTAGTTGTAGCTTTTAACTGAGAAGGCAGCAGAATGCACCACGAGTGATTTTTTCTTGTTCTGGTTTTCTGGCATTGGATGCGGGCATTTGACTTCAATTGTTCCTCAATTTCTATCTGATTCCAGTTTTTGTTGAGTTTCCAGTGCCCTTGTTTCTGTTGTTATAATGGTATTATGCGCTAGTAACAGTCTAACAGAGTTCGCTGTGAGAGCCACCCTATATGTATGGAAGGAAGCTCCATTAAAAAAGCTCACCGTATGAGCTAGTAACAGACAATCCTGCGTCCCAAGGTCATAGCGAGTGAACTCTTAAAGCATCTATTTCTCGTATGTGCTTGACTAGAGTTTTCCTTTTGCTCCTCTGTGCCTTTTTCATTAAAGATTTTAGGAGCACAGCTCCAACATCAAACAGGATGCTCCTTCCGTGCATGAAACACGATATCAATTGATAATTGGTATTGCAAATGCTTGTGAATACAGAGTTGCAGGAGCTCTTAAATGGCTGAAAAACGAAGACCCAGTACAAAGCGTGGCGGAAACTGAGGGACTTGTCATGCACTTTGTTTTTGTGGTGTCCTTACAGGGCAGGTCATGCAAAAAGAAATGCCGACAAATGCAAAAGCATTGAACATCAGTAGTGGATTTCAGCATCATCGGCCTCTAGTCTATAGTTCCACTGTCTTATGCACATGGACTCATTTCAGATCAGGAATATGAACATGGCCTCAAGTCTAGTCTAGTCTAGCAAAAGTTAGCCTTGAAACAATATATTATATTACGCAAAAAGGAAAAACAAATCAGACCTTTTATAGAAGAGCGAGAATGGTAGACAAAATTTGGAGTTTGAAGAGAATAATTCACTCCCTAAAGCAAGCTCCACTATCGAAGGACACGAGGCTTTCAAACCCCACTGCACACTAACAACGGGAATCATTGCCTCTCATATCAGCCATATCATCCTTGTCATGTGACCTGAGAAACGCAGTGCTCAAAGCATCTACAAGTCCTTGACTGCACAAAAAAAAGTTGTTCTTTTCCTGTTCATATGAAAAAGAAAAACAAAAGAACAGTTAATTGCTACATGAAAAAGAGAAGTCTCGCTGTGTTCTAAGAATTGAAGATGAGGTGGTCTAAGAGAAACATCAAGACCAGATATCATTACAGAGAGCAGTCTTCTTGCAACATAAGTGAAAAGGGATCCAGGAGCTCGTGGATTTTCGGACCAGAAGCCCTCTTACACTTCCCTGCAGTACTGTAGCTAAACTGTAGAAAACATAATTCCATTATTGATTCCTTTCTTGCATTTGATAATTGTGCACGAACCCAAGTTTGAATTAGATGTACGTCACTGTATCGAAGACCAGGATCCATTTCAAGTAACACACAACGGAGACATCCAACCGAGTAATAACTGATAACAAAATACTATTCAGCCCCAAAATCAACCACTATTGATTGTTTTTGTGTTTTAAAATTAATTTTTTAAAAAAATTGATTTTTTTTATTTGTTTTAAAATAATATTTTTTATATTTTCTAATAATTTTAATGTATTAATATCAAAAATAGTTTTAAAAAATTAAAAATATATTATTTTAATGTGATCATCGAAGTAAATTTACATCTGACAAACTTAATCCCTTAGCGTTGTGATGATCGTATTTAATCAAGCAAGGCGTTTGAACCACTGAGAAAAAAAAAATTCAGGAAGGAAATTTTTTTCAATTCTTGTATGAAATGGCCGAGGTACAATTTTTGCAGCACAAATATGATGAACATGACTATTTGTGCACACTAAAGTATCATGTTAATTAAACAGGAAAATCAGTGATGCATAATTTAAGAATATGAAGTCGATCTAGTGTCTAAAACAAAAGAGCATGTCAAATGTTGAAAATTATTGGATTAATCTCTCTTTAAAGCTGCATGGTTCATCATGCATCATGTTTTTTTAGAAATTGTTTGGAAACGGGGTCACAATCATGTTTTTAAAAAAGTTATTTTTTTAATTAAAATTTAATATAATTTATATGTTTTGAATTGTTTTGATGTGTTAATGTTAAAAATAATTTTTTTAAAAAATATTATTAATATATATTTTAATACAAAAAGTTATAATGTATACTATTAAACATATTCTTAAAGCATTCGATATTCCCACACTGGATGGATAAGATCTCTGCTTCCATTCCATGATTAGACCCCTCACTTAATGATGGATAAGACTTTTGTTTTGAGAGTTTATTTATATTTAGATTTAGTTTTAGTTTTTTTATTTTAAATTATTTTTTAAATATTTTTAAATTATTTTGAAGTATTAAATTTAAAAATGTCTTTTTAATAAAAAAATTAATATATTTTCAAGCAAAAAATATTTTAAAAAACAACCACTACTATAATATCAAAGAGTCTTCAAGAATGCATTTTAAAAGTACATTTTACTAAAAATACTATTAAATTAATATTTTTTTAATATTTTTTAATTATTTAGGCATACCGATATCAAGAAAAAAGTTTTAAAAATATATTAAAATATATTTTTAAATAAAAAATATTTTTAAAAAGTATTATATATTAGAATATATTTGATGTTTTCTTTATTTTCTAAAGGAAAAAAATTACACTAACCGGACCTGTAAATCACATAGATAAAAACTTTTATGAAAATCTATTGTCTATACAAAACACGATTTTATATATTACAAATACAAAAAAATAGCATTTTCATTAAGAAAATTTCATCCACTTTATTGGCATATTTATATTCAATGACACGATATTTATTACACAGGAATTAGCCACATTAAGAACTTTATTTTTTTAATAATTTAGGCTAGATTTTGAATCTATATAATCAAGAAGTGAATAAAGTTTTTTAAACATCAAATTAATCTACTTCTGTTTAATTACTGTGAAAGTTATTTTGTAATTTCGATGAAAAGGATATGTAAAAACGAAAGAGAGGACAGTGCACTTATCGGATATTCTCTGTTGCAGACGCTAGTGACCTAAGATTTAACCACGTGTATGGTGGATATTAACTACCTTTTGCCTAAACTACTCTATAAATGGCGGCCAAGGGCGGAAGCTGACAAATCATCCTAAGCCAGCTTTGAGTTGAGTGCATTCAGTTTCCAAGTAAAATCCCTTGGTTTTATCCTACTTTTCCAGCAGAAAATGTCTTGCTGCGGAGGAAAATGTGGCTGTGGCTCTGGCTGCAACTGCGGCAGTGGCTGCAATGGGTATTTCTTTCTTCTTTTGGAAAATATTAATTTGCTGATCCTGTTAACATGCTAGTATTATTATTAATTGCTTCATAAAATTCCAAATGAATCTGACGCTCAGCTTTTCTGTTCTTGTAATGTCATCCTCTTGGCAGATGCGGTATGTACCCAGACTTGAGTTTCTCTGAGACCTCCACAACTCAGACAATCATCGCTGGTGTTGCTCCGGTTAAAATGTACGTGCCCACCGGTCACAGTGCGCAGTTGATACCATAGTTATAAAACCTACCTGACGGGTCAGCCCTGTTACCGTCTAGATCCTGGCCCAGCTAGGTTTTATTTCGAGCTCGTTTGGAGCTGGGTTTTTTTTCTTATCATGACAAAAAAAAACAAAAAAGACAAATGCACGTCGTTTTTTGGTTAAAAAAATCTGAGTCGGGTTAGAACTTGGGTTGAGACTTATACAGTACTAGGTAGATGACTTGTGTTTGATTCGTAAATAATGTAATTAGTTATTAAAATAGCAGTTAAAAGTTAAATTTGTAAATGATTTAATATTAGATTTAATAGCCCACCAAGAGAACGTTTGGTACTGCGTTTCGTGCAAATTTGAATTTTTTTTTTTTTTGCTAAAATTGAGTGTGGTTTGTACTTTTTGAATCGTTTTGATGTGCTGATATCAAAAATAATTTTTAAAAAATAAAAAAACATCATTGACATGCATTTCGGCACAAAAAACTATTTGAAAAGCACTCGCAACCACACTGTCAAACACGCTCCAAGTCTAAGCTTTTTAAGTTTATAGATATAGCTAAACGCTATATTCAAGTGTTTTGGATTTGCCAACCCTGCTATATCCATAAATCTTGGGTCGCGCAACCACGCGCCTGGGCTCATGCGCTTAGTCTGGCAATGCCATATGATATTATAATTTTAACTGTTTCAATAAAAAAAAAGATGCTGAAGTCCTTCAACACGCATATTTCCTCCTTTCAGGGTATGGTTATATCTTCACAATTCCACTTCTAACTGTAAATTTTTTTTATAAGAATAATTTTGTAATTATATTTTGTCAATTCACAGCATAATAAAAGGATGAACAATAGCATACTGACTGAGCTAAATTACTTAATTTCATGGATCACAGTTCCATTTGAAAGGGATAAAGTAATGATTAGCAGCTACTGGTACTGCAGGTTCCATGAGGGGGCCGAGATGAACTTCGGTGCTGAGAATGACTGCAAATGTGGGTCAAACGGCACCTGTGATCAATGCTCCTGCAAATGAGGAAACGTGGCCGCATGGCTCGAACCAGACAGTCATATGGCCTCTTATAAATAAAAAAGAGAAGTTATGTCTGATGTAGTGCTTGGTGTAAATAAAAGCGCAGCTAGCCATGGGTTCCTCGAATCCTTTCTGTAGGATCTCATCTGATGGCTACTGATCCGTTCGTGTTTTGTGTTTCCCTCCTCCTTTGTTGGTTTCACTGCAAGGAGTTTTTATTTATGTCTTCAGTTCTTACTGCTGTGGGGTACTTCAATATTATCAGAACGCAATTAATTAAAT
>Ga0325400_1006234_pt1 | contig 11317 bp, 8 predicted proteins | sample PopdelMetagenome_2_FD_205662 | JGI IMG/M metagenome (GOLD analysis project Ga0325400, IMG submission 205662) | Populus deltoides microbial communities from Bellville, Georgia, United States - Xylem-PdKOR-R1 | ecosystem: Host-associated > Plants > Phyllosphere > Stem > Wood/Secondary xylem...
GATGAGAAGACTTGAATCCATCATGTACAAGTACTGTTTTGCTTCCTCTGCCATTGTCTTTTCATGCTCAACGTTTGTAGGGTGTTGCATGCACAACTTAAGCCATGGAAGGAGGGTAGATTTAAATCGTTAAAAAGTCATTATAGTCGTTGTTAAATGCTCCATTTCATTAATTGGTAGTGTTTCAAATAACTGACTTCAAGCATACTACTTATGTGTGCTCTCAAGCCAGAATAAAAGGAATTAGTTATGGCCAATAATCTAGAAGGAATGTTAGTGTATATATATGGCACAGCTGTAAAAGAGAAAGGCATTGAAAAACATAATAAATGCATGATGAATGATAATTGCTATTGCCCACACTATTCTCACTATTATCCTTCTCATCCTCTTTAAGACTGGACTCCAGTAGGCTCCCTAGAAATAATGCTTGTATCAACTGGTATCAGAGCTTGCGAATCTTGGACACCAGCCATACCTGCCTCCAGACACCAGAACACAGGATCTAAAGCGCTTGGAAGAGTCGCTTGAGTCTGCCAACAAGGAGCATGCAGCCAAATATGAGCAAGTAACTAAGTTATTGGAAGTGTATGGCCAGAAAATAGAGAGTCATGAGGTTAAGTTTGGGGAGATCAAAGACTTGATTAGTGGCTTAACATTCCAGCAAAGCTCTTTTCTACAAAAGCTGAGCTTGGGAAGAGGTGAACCAATTACTAACCATGAGCAGCCAGGTTGCTCCAATGAAGCCACCAGGAATAATTGGACCAGAGAAGTAGATCAACATCCTCAACAGGTACACAGGCCTAGACGTGATTTTCCTAGTTTCAATGGAGACAATGTCTATCAATGGTTATTCAGGTGTAACCAGTACTTTGAAATCACAGAAATGAATGATTCTGAAAAACTCAAACAAGCATCCTATTACATGGATGACTGAGCCTTGTATTGGCATCAGAATTTTGTTAGGCATCGTCCTGAGGTCCTATGGAGTGAATATATTGAAGCATTGTGTTGTCGTTTTGGCGGCCAAAAAGACCCTCTAGAGGAACTAAAAGATCTTAAGCAGAAGGCTGATTTAGAAACTTATATACAAGAATTCGATATTCTGTGGAATAGGGTAGAGATGACAGAGAGACAGGCTCCGGTTTTTTTCCTTGAGGGGTTAGAAGTTGAGATTAGGAACATGGTCAAAATGTTTGAACCAAAGACCTTATACCAAGCTTACAACCTAGCTAGGCTACAAGAAAACACAATCAGTCACAGGCAACCCCATCCTTCTTACTCAAAGAACACCTACCAAACTACTGGTATCCACCCATCGAAGCCTTTTATTGCCCCAAACAACACTAAAACCACTCTCTACCACAACAACAACACTACAAAATCGATTCCCTACCACCAAAAGTCTCCAAGCACACCTGACAGACCTACAAAGACCCTTAGAAATAAGGAGCTGGACGAGAGGAGGGCGAAGGGATTGTGTTTTTGGTGTGATGAGAAATTCATACCCGTCCATCGATGCAGAAATAAAAGGGTGTACTCCTTATTATTTTGGACGATGAGGATGTTACAGAAGAAGAGGTCCATGAAGGCAGTGAGATTGATCCTGACAACTTCACACCCCAAATATCCATTAATGCCTTAGAGGGGGTACTTCATGTTTTCAGATTCTAAGAGTGACGGGTAATGCTGACAAGTCTCCACTCTTTATCATGATCGACTCAGGAAGCACATAATTTTATCAACACTCGGGTGGCAAAAAAACCGAGCTGCACGCTCACTCCAATTTGGCCCTTAGCAATGGAAGCAGCCAATGGTGGTCAAATGACTTACACCCATGTGTGCAAGAATTTTCTCTGGAAAATACAAGGAGTCAAGTTCTTTACAGATGTGTTTGTGGTGGAGCTCAACAATTATGACATGGTGCTGGGAGTACAATGGTTGGCTACGTTGGGTAACATTCTATCCAATTACAATGATTTATGAATGTCTTTTATATGGCAAGGGCAAGACATATTGCTGCAAGGAGACACTCTAGTTAAGCTCCAGACTATTGGCTTTGAATAGCTTGATTAACAATCCAAATTAGCTCGTGGAGGTTAATCTTTACAGCCTCAGAGTCATAGAAGATAGTGACCATTCCATCAGCTCAATGATAACAACCCTGCAACCCAATCTTGGAAATAATTCAATTATAGATGAATTGTTACATTCTTACCAGGACATTTTCAAAAAGCCAACAAGACTTCCTCCTCTTAGAGCACATGACTATGTTATTCCTCTCAAGGAAGGATCACAACCAATCAACCTCCAGCCTTATTGTCACGCTGGCTTACAAAAGGATATAGTGGAGAAGATAGTAACAGAAATGCTGGATTCTGGCATTATACAACACAGCACCAGCCCTTTTGCTTCACCAGTAGTTTTGGTAAAGAAGAAAGATTATAATTGGCGGTTGTGTGTGGATTACAGGGCTCTTAATCAAATGACAATCAAAGACAAGTTCCTTTTTCCAATTGTCGAAGAATTGTTGGAAGAACTGGGCAGGGCTATTGTATTCTCTAAGGTTGATCAACGGGCTGTTTATCACCAAATAAGGATGTTTGCTGGCGACATACGCAAGATAGCTTTCAGAACCCATAATGGCTATTATGAATTTTTGGTCATGCCATTCGACTTAACCAATGCATCAGCCACCTTCCAGAGCTTGATGAACGACATCTTCAGAAGACATTTACAAAAATTTATTCTAGTCTTCTTTGACGACATCTTGGTGTACAGCCCTATCTTGGAAAAACATGTGGAACAGTTGCAGATCGTATTTGAGATACTCAGGAGTCAGAGTCTCCTTGCTAAGAGAAGTAAGTGTGTTTTTAGCAGCTCTCAAGTGGAGTATCTGGGCCACGTGATCACCAAGTCTGGGGTAGCCACCGATCCACTCAAGATCCAAGCCATTGTCAATTGGCCATTTCCTAGAAACATCAAACAACTGAGAGGCTTCCTAGGACTCATAAGTTATTATAGACGGTTTGTCAAAGGTTATGGGGCTATCTGTAAACCTTTAACTCAACTCCCCAAGAAGGATTCTTACAAGTGGAATCAAGAGGCTACGGTTGCTTTTGACAATTTGAAACGAGCCATGACAAATCCTCCGGTTTTGGCCTTACCTGACATGACCAAGCTGTTTGTCATTGAAATTGACGCTTCAGGCACAGGTGTGGGGGCTGTGTTAATGCAGGAAGGACATCCTATAACTTTCCTCAGCAAGGCTCTTGGTCCTAGGCAACAAGCTCTACCTACTTATGAGAGGGAGATGTTTGCAATTCTACAGGCAGTGGCTAAGTGGAAACATTACCTTTGGGAGAGACATTTTCGTATAAGGACTGATCACATTAGCCTTAACCACTTGCTGGATCAAAAGGTAACATATCCTTCTCAACACCTTTAGCTTACTAAATTACTTGGGTTTGATTATGAGACTGAGTATCGCAGACGCTTTATCAAGGATTCCTAGCGGACAATTAAGCATCATGATCATGACTTCCATTTCCACTCCTCTTATGGACGAAATCAGAATGACCTAGGCATCTGATGATAGTCTCAAGCACATTATACGTGATTTGTTGCATGACCCCCGTTCCCATCCTCACTATACGTGGGTCAATAATCACTTAAACCGAAAAGGCAAAATTATGGTAGGCCATAATCCTGCACTGCATAACAAGCTGATAACCTTATACCATGACACAGCTGCAGGAGGTCACTCAAGGGTGGTGGTTACAGCTCAAAAGGTAGGCAGTCTATTCTACTTAAAAAAGCAGCAGAAACATATTCGGCAATTTGTAAGGGAATGTAGTATCTGTCAACAAAACAAACACGAAAATGTGCTAACCCTAGGGCTACTGCAGCATCTACCTATTCCTCTTGCTCCATTTACTAATATCAGCATGGATTTCATTGAGGGCCTTTCTAAATCAGAAGGTAAAGAAGTCATTCTGGTGGTTGTGGATAGATTCAGCAAATATGCACATTTTATGGCCCTTGTTTATCCCTATTCAACCTCTTCGGTGGCCAGAGTTTTCATGGACAATGTTTATAAGCTGTATGGCCTCCCAGCTACCATTGTCAGTGACAGAGATCCAGTTTTCTTAAGTCATTTCTAGCAGAAATTATTCCAACATCGGGGAGTAAACCTACATCATTCTATAACTTACCACCCACAATCTGATGGCCAAACAGAAGTGGTGAACAGGTGCTTAAAACATTACTTACGCTGCATGTCTGGTGGCATTCCTCATCAATGGTCTAAGTGGGTGCCTCTTGCTGAATGGTGGTATAACACCAATTACCACACAACCACTAAGTCTACTCCCTATGAGATATTATACGAGTTTTCTCCTCATCTGCACATTCCTTATTTTCCTAAAGATTCCACAGTGGAGGCTGTTGATCAATTGCTCACACAGAGGAAAGAAATGCTTGCCCAAATTCGAGACAACTTACTCAAGGCTCAGCATCGAATGGTGCAAATTGCCAATCGAAAACGCAGCGACAGACATTTTAATCCAGGGGACTTAGTCTATCTCAAACTACAGCCCTATTGTCAGAAATCCATGGCACGCAGAAGTTCTCAGAAATTAGCTTCAAAATTCTATGGACCTTATTCGATTTTAAAAAAGATTGGTTCTGTGGCCTATAAGTTGTTGTTACCACCTACTGCTTCCATCCACCCAGTTTTTCATGTGTCCCAGTTGAAGAAACACATAGGGAATAAGATCGTGCAGTCAACATTGCCTATTACTCCTTCAGCCCCTATGATCATTCCACAGGCGATTTTGGACCGCAGAATGGTGAAGAAAGGTAACCAGGCCACCACACAAATTCTGCTCCACTGGAAGGGTCTTGCCCCGTCTGACGCCACATGGAGTTTGTTGAAGAAATTAAATATTGGTTCCCAGAATTCTCCTTTGAGGACAAGGCCATTTTCGAAGAGGGAATACCTGTTACATGCACAACTTAAACCATGGGAAAGAGGGTAGATTTAAATTGTTAAAAAGTTGTTATAGTTGTTGTTAAACGCTCCGTTTCATTAACTGGCACTGTTCCAAATAACTAACTTCAAGCACACTACTTGTGTGTGCTCTCATGCCAGAATAAAAGGAATTAGTTATGGCCAGTAATCTAGAATGAATGCTGTGTATATATATGGCACAGCTGTAACAGAGAAAGGCATTGAAAAACATAATGAATGCATGATGAATGATAATTGCTATTGCCCACATTATTCTCACTGTTATCCTCCTCATCCTCTTTACGTAACCAACTTGCCAAAAGACTAGATTCTATTCCAGTAGGCTCCCTAGAAATAACGCTTGTATCATAGGGGCAGCATAATTGCTTAAAGCATATCTTACTTCATCAATTATATCATCAAATTTAACATTCACATGAACAATACGTTTCCCAAATGCACTTCCTTTTTCCCTTGATTGAGTAGGTCTCTTATTTGTAGATTTAGATGGAAATCGACTAGTGTGATCTGCATGACGCGATGCAGATTCACTTGCACTGTTAGCTTCCTGGATTAACAAAATGTAACCAAAATGATGATCCTAAATAACAATAGAGAGAGATTCATTAACTAAAAGATATCTTGTTTGGTCTTTTTGGTGGGAAAGATTTAACTCGTATGAAGGATTCGAAAATCGCATTCTTTTCTTTTCTGTCAACTTTGTGCCAAAAACAATGTGAAATATATTTGTATACTATAAACAATCTGAAACTGGAAGAACTTAAGAATCTAAAAGTTCACTAGAAACCTTCCTACATGTTCTAAGAAAGATTTTGTAACAGGAGAATTCTGAGTTTGTAACTTAGAATTGAGATCTACTTCCTCTCCTTTAAAATAAACCTTAAAGCAAGAATATTTCAAGTTTAGGAACAAAAACAAAAGTCAGAGTTGAGATTTACTTCCTCCCCTTTAAAATGGGAGTTTAAGATTCATTAAATACAGATGAATGTACTAGCATATACATGAACCCTTACTAATTATATACATTCATGAACCTCGGATAAATAATGAATCTAGAATTTTCTTAATAATTTCTAAACATTTTCCTTGCATTTCAAGTTAAAAAGCAAAACCTTGTTGTTATCATTTTGTGATTACTTTTATTTTTCTCCTTAATCAATTAGTAAACTGAACTTGGACGTAACTTGTTGACCATGGGCCGAGCCATCGACAGTATTAGGACAGTGAATAAAGCTAGACTAGCACATTGATCTCTGTTAAGTTGAGGGTGAAGGCAAAAAAAATTTCAAACACAAAAAAAAAAACATCTCTTAAAAAAAGTAAATTTTAACTATGAATTCAGAAGAAATTGTGTATTAAATGATAAGATAGAAACATAATGAATCTACTTTAGTCGATCTGAGTTGACCTACTAAACTTATGAAAATAATATTGAAAAAAATAAATTGAAAAATTTAATCCTCAATTAACTTAATGTTAAAGAATGAAATTGGTAAGAAATAACACTCAATTACAGAAAAAACCAAGTGAACTCAAGTCAACCAAGCAAACTCACGATGCAAGTCGTGCACTTCCTTGAATTCAATAAAAAATTTTATCTTAGAAATTATTTTTTATTTAATTATACGATAATAAAATATATGAGAGTTTTTCTGTGGGTCCAAGATAGCAAAAACTAGATAATTGATAACAAATGGTGAAATTGTATTTTTTTTTATTTTTAGATAAAAAAAATAGATCATCAATAACAAAAAAAAAAAGATGAAATTAGATTTTTTAAAAAAAAATTGGAAAAAAAATCATCAAACAAAAAAAAGAAAAAAAATATAATAGTCAGGATGTTGTAGATTACCCTATCAAACTTATGACTCAGCTCATAGACTCAACTAGGTTCAATGATTTTTCTTATTAATTTTTTCACCCAAAACTAAAATAACAAAAAAAAAAAGCTGGCACACGGGCGTGATGGCCTTTTTACAAAAAGAGCTAGGACACGTGGGCCTTTTAGCCAACACGCACACTTGAGCCTAGCTTTATATTTTTTTTATTTTTTAAAGGGCAAATGACTATTATGAAAAAAAATGAGCTAATGATGCATCTTCTAGTGTTTATTGAAGCCAACACCAAAGGTTTATAGAAAAGTAGGGCTTTGGTTTTTTTGCTAAATAAACTATTTTCATCTTGTTTTTTACCCTCAATATCATAAACAACTTGATAAATTTATTGATGGCCTTAAACAACTCAAAAAATGACTTAAAAATCATATGTAAAAAAAATTCTTGAACCAAATGTTGTTAAGAATGTATCTTCTACAAAAAGGGTTCGTGAAGAGATACTTGTGTTGGTTTGCATATAGAAAACCATATATTCCTCACAAGACCATGTAGAAAGGATGGCTGGGTCAACTTTTAGTTCTAGCAATATGCATGAAGTTATAGATGAAAATAGTAATCCTTATAGAAATATTATTATAGATGTGATGGGAATGAATCAAGGTTATGTCGGTCAATGTCTAATAGTAGATGAAGAATATAATGTAGACGCAGCCACGATGGGTGCATAAATCACAATAAATTATCAGTCATTGCACAAGTGTTCAGCATCAAGTCAGATCATAGGTTGAGTGAGGTCGGTTACAAAATTATTGAATAGGTGAAAAGAATTTACCTAAAGGGAATAGGCTAAAAGAGAACTTTTACGTTGTTAAATCCATGATGTAACCCTTCGACCTAGGATACTAGAAAATTAACATGTGTCCAAACTTTTACATGTTGTACTACCTTGAAAATGCAAAGTTGACCGAGCATATAACATGTGGGCATACTCATTATAAACCTAAAACTAGCAAGGAAAGAACTCTTGTCGCACATAGAATCACACCTAAATTATAGAGGTTATTCATATCACCAAAGACTATTAAGCACATGACATAGCACAATCACATGATGAGGTAGATGGAGTAATGGTGCCACCTTCCGATAATAAAGCCTTCAAATACTTTAACATTGTGCATTCTCAGTTTCAGTAGAGATAAGGAACATGTGTCTTGGGTTATGTATAGACAGTTTTAATATATTCGGGTCTTTTGCTGCTCTTTATTTTTATTGGATGGTGATACTCATGGTTTACAACTTGATGGCTTAAGAATATTTATTTTCCTAATGGACATGCTTCGAACATATCAAGGTTGCTAAATTTGGAGGATTGCAGATTATATGGAATGAAGAGTCATGTCTACCACGTATTTATGCAAACACTAATTTCATTAGCTTACTAGGATTTATTGTCAAAACGGATATTGGATACACTCACGGAGATTAGTCACTTCTTTAAAGATATATATTCTAACAAGTTGCAGACATAACACATGGAGAGACTTGAAATGAATATCTTCCAGACAATTTGCAAACTTGAGATGACATTCCCTCTATTATTCTTCGACTTAATGTAGCATTCACCAATACATCTACGATTTGAGGCAAGAGTCGGAGGTCCAGTCTAATATAGATGGATGTATCCATTCGAGATGTTAGGGATTACACATGCATCGTAATTAAAATTCTATTATTTTTTTAAATTAAAAACATTCATTTAATTCCATGGAGGTGCTTATTCAACCTTAAGAGAAAAGTAAAAAACTAGGCGTATATTGAGGCTTTGATATGCAAGGCTTATATCGTTGAATAGATCTCAAAATTTATCTCGTACTATTTAAGCCTCACTTAAGAACAAGAATCAACCGCGTTCCAAGGCATGATGACAGTGGGCAAGTTCCTTTTAGTGGAAAATTGTCAATATTCTCTCATCTCAGATGACTCGTACCAAAAAATGTTGTAAGGAGAAAATATTTGACAGAAATAGAATTCAAACAAGCACATAATTATATGTTATTTAATTATGATGAACTAAGGTCTATTTAATAAATACAATATTCCACATGTTGTTACTTTTGAACAATTTATCTATTATACTATCATAAATTGATAGATTATTGAATTTCTCATAGGCAACATCGTCAATTTTTACTATCCAAAAACTCATAGCTAACTAAATCCCAAATATTTTGATTACAAGATGAATAATTTTTCACGTGGTTTAGAACACATGTAAGGACTGTTTAATTATTCTTATCTCTCAAGATACTTAATTTAATTGCATATTTCTCATTAATTGTGATAGAGATGTAATTCATGTACTAAATTTATTGGGAGGGAATGCTAATGTTTCTTTAAATTTATTAAGTATGGGTCATAAAAGAAAGGTGAGGTGCTATAACGAGTATTTCATTAATGGACATGTGTTTTACACTGAAGCGTATGGTTAGGGTAGAAAGACATATAACAGTGGGGTATGTGTTAATGAATGGACTTCTAATGAGTTTGAAGTTGACTAATATGGGAAGTTGGAAAAGCTCATTGAATTGCAATATCAAAGCAAGCAGAATAGAGTCTTTTTATTTAAATGTTATTAGTATGATATCATTGGTAAAGGAATCAGATTAAATATCCATCATGGTTTGGTTGTAATTAATGCAAAGGCTAGACTTTGCAATGCCGACGTGTCAAACAATACCAACAAGTTTATTACATACATTCCTTCCTTTAAAAATGATCATTCAAAAGTTGATTGGTTATCCATAGTGAAAACCAGTCCTAGGGGTTGTGTCCCCGTTTTTCATGATGGCAACGATGAATTAATTGTGGAAGATGATGTCTTTTAACTTGATGAGTTAGTTGATCTATATCGAGTTGCTCCATCTAATGACTTAGAAGAAAATTCAAATTTTTGCATCACCAAGAATACTTTTGTTAATGCTAACATTGAGGAATTAAATGATGTTTTGAGAACTAGCGGACATACACAAGTCAATGAAGATAATGATAGCGATGAAATCAATGTAGAAGATCACGATGGATATAATGATGATGAAATTGAAGAAGAAGACAATTCTGATTAATTTTCACAACACGAATATGTAATGTCATAAAATATAATGTAATATTCCTGGACAAAATTAACTTTAATGTAATGACAATGACATTTATTTATTATTAAATCACAATGAAATATTTATTTTATGTGATTTTATTATTATACATAGAACTAGTGTTATTGTGTTGTATGTGATGTTGTAATTTTAAGTATTTACCGGATAGATACATAAGGAATACAAATATAATCTGGCAACATAAAATGTTTTGCATCAATGGACATTCCAACATGCCTATAAAATACAAACAGATACGTCAACGGATTAAGTCTGTCGACATATTCCAAAGAGCTAAGGTATCGCCCATCATCAAATGAGGGAGGCGTGTGAATCTGTGGTGTGCACAACTCTTTCCTTTGGTACGGATAGCATCACTCACCTCAATTAGAGATGGGAGATCGAAGACAAAAAAGGCTATTGATGTTGTTAAATTTTCTAGGCTATCTTTCTACATCTCGAGAAAGCTAGTTTTTTTGTGTTTTTATGATCCATTATCTCCTTGTGTGTAGTTTAGATTTTTGTTTGTAAAAGTCTCTTTTTTTATCTTCATGTGTCTTTTCTTTTTGTTTGAATGTCTCATATTTATATTGTTAAGTAATTATATTATTTCCTTCTTGACTATAGATTCTTAATTAATTAAATTTTCTCTCCTTAACGTGTAAGATTTTTTCCATTTATCCTCCAATTTATTTTTCTTTTCCTCTTATGCATATCATTCGCTTATTATTTTTTAGTTCCTACTCTTCTTAGCCTTGTTCTCTCTTTCTTCTTATTTCTCTTATAAACTTTTTTTATTTCTTTTTTTTAATGTCAAAAATTAAATTTGATTGAAAATATAATTTTTGAAAACACATAGAAAAATAAAGATAAAAATGGATTATAACACTCATTACGTGTAAAGAGTAGGGGATAACTTGACATCAAACATGGGGAAAGGAATCAAGTAATTAACAATGAGACTCTTCCAACACCACATTTATCTCTTTAGACAATTCAAAAGTTTCTTGAAATTTTTTCAACAACTAAAGCGCACATTATATTCTTTTTTAACCTCTTTATCAAACTCATTTAAAGTTATTGTGTTCAAGTTGATCTTCTTGCATATCTTCTTTATTTAGATCACTTATATCCTCAATATTGGATTCTTTATTTAGGTCACAAATTCAAGCTGAACCATTTATGCTCTTTTTATATCTCCGACAATGAAGCACAAAGAACATAAGAAAAAGTGAAAACATGCTTCCATATAGGGCCTCTGAAATCTGGATTATGATTCTGCTAAATCAGCCATACAA
>Ga0325400_1006236_pt1 | contig 11314 bp, 11 predicted proteins | sample PopdelMetagenome_2_FD_205662 | JGI IMG/M metagenome (GOLD analysis project Ga0325400, IMG submission 205662) | Populus deltoides microbial communities from Bellville, Georgia, United States - Xylem-PdKOR-R1 | ecosystem: Host-associated > Plants > Phyllosphere > Stem > Wood/Secondary xylem...
GAGGCGGAGCTCGCCCGCCTCGCCGCCCTCCCCGCCCCGGACCCCCTGGAACGGCGCGACCTCCACTACTGGCGCCAGCGCCACGCCAGCGCCCAGCTCACGCCCCCGCCCGCCGGCGACGAGGCCGGCTTCGGCTCCGTCGTCACCGTCGCCGGCCTCGGCCCCGCCCCGCGCCGCCTGACCATCGTGGGCGAGGACGAGGCCGATCCCGCGGAGGGCCGGATCGGCTGGCGCGCCCCCGTGGCCCAGGCCCTGACGGGCGCCCGGCCGGAGGACGAGGTGCCCGGCCCCGGCGGCCGCCCCCTCACCCTCCTCGCCGTGGAGAACGACGGCCCGCTTGCGTGACGCAACCGTATCGGCTTGCATGACGCAAGCCGAAGGGATGGGTCATGCCCCGCACCGACTTCTCCCGCATGGGATGCCCCCTCGCCCGCTCCATGGCCGTGCTGGGGGAGCGATGGGCCATCCTGGTGCTGCGGGAGGCCTTCTACGGCACCACCCGCTTCGACGACTTCGCCCGCCACCTCGGCATCGCCACCAACGTCCTCGCCGCCCGCCTCGCCGGGCTGGTGGAGCACGGCCTGCTGGAGCGCGTGCCCGAGGGCGCCCGCCACGCCTACCACCTCACCGAGAGGGGCCGGGACGTCTTCCCCGCCTTCCTCGCCCTCAAGCGCTGGAGCGACCGCTGGATGGCCCCCGACGGCCCGGTGGTCCGCCTCGTGGAGCGCGAGACCGGCGAGGAGGTGGCCGCCCCGCCGCCCCTCGCCGCCGACGGCACCCCCCTCACCCCGGACCGCGTCCGCCTCCTCCCCGGCCCCGGCGCCGGGGCGGCCATGCGCCGTCGCCTGGCCCTCCAGGAGCAAGCCCGTGGCTGACACCCTCGCCGCCCCTCCCCCGCCCCTCTCCGCCGCGCGGCGAATCCTGGCCCTGGCCGGCCCCACCGCCCTCAGCGCCGTGCTCCAGGCCGCGGCACAGATCGCCGAGACCTGGCTGGCCGCCCGGCAGGGCACCGCCGCGCTCGCCGGATGGTCGGTCGTGCTGCCCTTCTCCCTCCTGATGCAGCAGATGTCGGCCGGCGCCATGGGGGGCGGCGTCTCCTCCGCCATCGCCCGCGCCCTCGGCGGCGGCCGGCGGGAGGAAGCCTCGGCGCTCGTGCTGCACGCCCTCCTCATCGCGGTGCTGGCCGGCCTCGCCTTCTCCCTCCTCGCGGTCTTCCCGCACGGGGTCTTCGGCCTCATCGGCGGGGCGGAGGCGGCCCGGGCGGCGGCCCCCTACGCCGTCCTCCTCTTCGGCGCCGGCGCGGTGCCGGTCTGGCTGACCAACACCCTCGCCTCCGTGCTCCGCGGCGGCGGCCAGCACGCGCCGGCCGCCCGCGTGCTGCTGCTCGCCTGGCTCGCCTACCCCCCGCTGGGCTGGGTGCTGGCCGAGCCGCTGGGCATGGGCCTGCCCGGCCTCGGCGCCGCCCTCGCCCTCGCCTTCCTCGCCGCCGCCGTCGCCATGGGCTGGATGGTCCTGAACGGCCGCGCCGGCTTCCGCCCCGTGCTGCGCCTGCGGCCGTCGCGGGCCATGTTCTGGCGCATCCTCTCGGTGGGGCTGATGGCCAGCCTCCTGGCGGGGGTCGCCAACCTCACCACCATCCTCGTCACCGCCCGCATCGCCGCGATGGGGCCGGCGGCGGTGGCGGGGTACGGCATCTCCGCCCGGCTGGAGTTCCTGATGATCCCGATCGCCTTCGGCGTCGGCTCGGCCCTCACCGCCCTGGTCGGCCGCGCCGTCGGCGCCGGCGACTGGGAGGGCGCGCGCCGCCTCGCCTGGACGGGCGGGTTCATGTCGCTCGCCGTCACCGGCGCCATCGGCCTCCTCGTTGCCCTGGCGCCCGAGGCCTTCGCGGGCTTCTTCAGCCGCGACCCCGCCGTGGTCGCCGTCGCCGCCCGCGCCCTGTCCTTCATCGGCCCGGCCTTCGGCGGCTTCGGCCTGGGCATGGCGATGTACTTCGCCTCCCAGGGTGCCGGGCGCATGGGCTGGCCGGTCGCGGCGGGGCTGTCGCGCATCGCGCTGGCCGTACTGGGCGGCTGGCTCCTGGCCGACGGCGCGGGCCTGGGGCTGGACGGCCAGTTCCTGGCCGTGGCGCTGGGCATCACCGCCTACGGCCTCGTCACCGCGGCCGGGGTACGGCCGGGCGTGTGGCCCGGCGGGACACGCCCCCGATAAATTCTCGCCCACCGCTCCGGCGATCCCCCCGCCGCCCCCGCCGGGTGCCATAGTAAGGAGGTCCGCGCGAATCCCGGGGCGGGATCGATGCCCTGGGTGGGCGCGGGCCGGAGAGGGGACATGACGGGACGCGACAGGGTGCTTCTGGGGCCGGTTCTCGGCGCGCTCGGCCTCGTGCCGCTCCTGGCCATGCCCGCCGCGGCGGCCGAGCGGAACCCGCCGGCCCCGGCCATCATCGAGATCGCCCCCACCCCCCGCGCCGCGCCGCGCGCCCCCGCCGGCGAGGCCGACCGCTCCGGCCGCACGCGGCAGGGCGAGGCCGTGGTGCTGCAGGGCGGCCGGCTGGACCCCGCGGGCGCCCTCGCCAGCAGCGCGCAACTTCCCCGCGGCACCACCGCCCGCATCCAGAACCTCGAGAACGGGCGCATCACCATGGTCCAGATCGGGGACACCGCGGCGCCCCCCAACACCCTCATCGCCATCACGGCGGGCGTGGCGCGCTCCCTCGGCGTGCAGGGCGGCTCCGCGCGCGTGGCGGTGGCCCCGCTGGCCGTGCCTCAGCCGGACGGCTCGATCCGCCTCGGCGAGGGCACCGGCCTGGCCGGCCGCGAGGCGGCCCCGGCGGTGAGCGAGCGGCCCGTGGACTAGGAAGGGCCACGGACCCGCGTTGACGACCCTTCGCGCGCCCCCCTAATCTCCGCCCCATGGGTGGCCTTCCCCTCCGCACCGCGAACCGACGCCGTCGCTGCTTCCAGGCGGCGGCTCCCGTGGCTGCGTGCAGACAAGCCCCCTCCCCGGCGAGGTCCGCTCCCTAGCGGCCCACCGCCCGAGGCGGCATCCGCCCGCCCCTCCGAACCCCCGCAGCCCCCGGCTCCGGGGGTTTTTCTTTGCCCTCACCCCAGCAACAGGACCCCACCATGAGCATCCGCGTCGGCATCGTCGGCATCAGCGGCTTCGGCGGCGGCGAGGCGATGCGCCTCGTCGCGGGCCACCCCTCCTTCGAACTCGTCTACGCCGCGGGCGAGGGCAGCGCCGGCAGCCGGCTGGGGGACCGCTTCCCCGGCGCGCCCACCGGGCTGGCCGAATCGACGATCGAGAGGTGGGACCCCGCGACCCTGCCGGAGCTCGACGTGCTCTTCGCATCCCTCCCCACGGGCAGCTCGGCCGAGGCACTGGCCCGCGTCCCCGCTTCCGTGAAGATCGTCGATCTCGGCGGCGACCACCGCGACGCCGAGGGCTGGACCTACGGCCTCGCCGACATCTGGCCGGACCGGATCCGAGGGCAGACCCGCATCGCCAACCCCGGCTGCTTCCCCGCGGCGACGCTGACCGCCCTGGCGCCCCTGCTGGCGGGCGGGCTGATCGATCCCGAGAACATCGTCATCGACGCCAAGACCGGCATCTCCGGCGCCGGCCGGGGCGGCGCCGACGGCCGGTTCGGCTACGCCGAGAGCAACGAGAACCTCGTGCCCTACGGCCTGCTCCGGCACACCCACATGCCCGAGATGGCGCGCACGATCGAGCGACTGGGCGGCGGCCGCGCGGCCGGGCTGGTCTTCACGCCCCACCTCGTGCCGATGACCCGCGGCATCCTCGCCACCGTGTACTGCCGCGGCCGTGCCACCACGGAGGCGTGCCTCGACGCGGCCCGGCGCTTCTACGCCGGGCGGGCCTTCGTCCGCGTGACCGACCGGCCGCCGCAGACCAAGTGGGCGACCGGCTCGAACCTCGCCTTCGTCGGCTACGCGGCCGATCCGGCGCGCGACTTGGTGATCGCGATGGGCGTGGTGGACAACCTCGGCAAGGGCGCGGCCGGCCAGGCCGTGCAGAACGCGAACCTCATCTGCGGCCTGCCGGAGACCGCGGGGCTGGATGGCGTCCCCGTCTGGCCCTGAGAGGCGCGACCGCCGCGCTCAGGACGGGGCGACCGGCAGGGCCAGGGCGGCGAGGCAGGCGTCGATCGCGGTCAGGAACTCCTCCGGCTGCGCGACCTGGCACGCCGCCTGGGCCACGACCGACCGCACGCCGGCCAGGGTGTTGCCCATCCGCTGGCGCATCTCGCCCAGCATCCGGTCGCGGCGCTCCACGTCCAGCCGGGCCTCGGTGCGGTCCCGGAAGGTGTTGAGGAAGCCCCGCACGCGGCCCTCCGCATCCAGCAGCGGCAGCATCGAGCCGCTGGCCCAGAAGCGGCTCCCGTCCTTGCGCAGGTGCCAGCGCTCGTTCGGCGCGCGGCCGTGGTCGAGCGCCGCGCACAGCTCGCCCACGAACACGCCCGCGGCGCGGTCCTCGGGCGTGAAGATCAGCGCGGCCGAGCGTCCGAGCATCTCCGAGGCGGCATAGCCCGTGACGTGCTCGGCACCGGTGTTCCAGTGCGTCACCCGGCCGCCGAGGTTCAGGGCGATGATGGCGTCGTCGCTGGCGCTGCTGAGGATGGCGCCGATCCGCTCGGCATCGTCGCGAAGGGCGCCGTTCCGGGCATCGGGACCGGCGGGATCCCCCGGATGGTCGGTCCTCTCGGTGCCGTCGGCAGCATCGGGTCGCGGAAGGGGTTCCCGGGAACCGGAACTCGCATCGTCGCCCATGACACCCCCACGACATTATTCAGGGTTGCAAGAAGCAGGAGCAGTACGCGCACCGCCGGATCGTTGGAAGCGTGCCCGCGACAACCGTCACAAAGCGTACGGATGCCGTCGCGGACCCCGCGGAATCTTGCCCTGGTTTAGCACGGGGAATGTCCGTCCCCCCGTAGCCTGAGGCCGCATTCCCGGTCCCGGAGCGCGGCCACGGGGAGACCGACACGATCACCGCGACCGCCCGGAGGCACCGACCTGGCCCGCATCGAACAATCCGGCGTCGGCAACCTGCTGTTGCGCCGCCTGACGGGCGAGGAGTACGACGCGCTCTCCCCTCACCTGGAGCGCGTCGTCTTCAAGCGTCACGACATCGCCGTCCACGCGAACGTCCCGTTCGACCACGCCTACTTCCCGGAATCAGGGCTCGCTTCCGTCATCTCCCACACGGAGGACGGGCGGCGCCTCGAGGTCGGGCTGTTCGGGCGCGAGGCGATGGTCAGCTCGGCGATCGTGCTCGGAGCCGACCGCATCCCCCTGGAGACCTTCGCCCAGATCCCCGGCGTCTGGATCCGCGTCGGCGCGGACGCCCTGCGCGCGGCCATGCGGCGGCATCCCGGCCTGCACGCCCTTCTGCTGCGCTACGTGCAGACCTTCCTGATGACCGTCTCCTCCACCGCCCTCTCCAACGGCGCCTACAGGGTGGAGGAACGGCTGGCCCGCTGGCTGGTGATGACCCACGACCGGATCGACGGGGACGACCTGCCGCTCACGCACGAGTTCCTGTCGCTGATGCTCGGCGTGCGCCGCTCCGGCGTCACGGTCGCGATCCACACCCTGGAAGGCGCGCGCATGATCAAGGCCAAGCGCGGCTCCCTCACGGTGCTCGACCGGGCCGGCCTGGAGGCCGCGGCGGGCGCGAGCTACGGCACCGCCGAGGCCGAGTACGAGCGGCTGATCGGCCCTCTCTCGCCGAAGCGCCCGCCCGTCAGGGAGAGGGGCGGAGAGAGCTGAGCCACGGGCCCGGCCGCCGCCGGGCCGCCGCCCTCAGACGTTGAAGCGGAACAGCAGGATGTCGCCGTCCTTCACGACGTACTCCTTCCCCTCCACCCGCATCTTCCCGGCCTCCTTCGCCCCCTGCTCCCCGCCCAGCGCCACGAAGTCGTCGTAGGCCGTGGTCTCACAGGCGATGAAGCCGCGCTCGAAGTCGTTGTGGATCACCGCGGCGGCCTGCGGGGCCTTGGTCCCCCGCGTGATGGTCCAGGCCCGGGATTCCTTCGGTCCCACCGTGAAGTAGGTCACCAGCCCCAGCAGCTCGTAGCCCGCGCGGATGATGCGATCGAGCCCACTGTCCTCCAGCCCCAGGCTGTCGAGGAACTCCGTGCGGTCCCCCTCCGCCATCTGGCTGATCTCCGCCTCGATCGCGGCGGAGACGATGACGGCCTTGGCCCCCTTGGCCGCCGCCATGGCCTGCACCGCCGCGGAGTGCGCGTTGCCGGTCGCCGCCGCCCCCTCCTCCACGTTGCAGACGTAGAGCACGGGCTTGGTCGTCATCAGCTGCAGCCGGGCGGCCGCCACCTCCTCGCCCTTCGGCACGGCGGTGCGCGCCGGCCTGCCCTCGGCCAGCGCGGCGACGATCGGCTCGGCCAGCGCCACGAAGGCCGCGCTCTCCTTGTCGCCGTTCTTCGCCTTCTTCTGGGCCGAGAGAAGGCGCTTCTCCAGCCCGTCGAGATCCGCCAGCATCAGCTCGGTCTCGACCGTCTCCGCGTCCCGCACGGGGTCCACGCTGCCCTCGACATGGGTGATGTCCCCGTCCTCGAAGCAGCGCAGCACGTGGACGATGGCGTCCACCTCCCGGATGTTCGCCAGGAACTGGTTCCCCAGCCCCTCCCCGCGGGAGGCGCCGCGCACCAGCCCCGCGATGTCCACGAACTCGAGCGAGGTCGGCACCTTCTTGATCGACTTGCCGATGCGCGCCAGCGCGTCCAGCCTCGGATCGGGCACGCCGACGCGGCCCACGTTCGGCTCGATCGTGCAGAAGGGATAGTTGGCGGCCTGGGCGGCGGCCGTCTGGGTCAGCGCGTTGAAGAGGGTGGACTTGCCGACGTTGGGCAGGCCCACGATGCCGCAGTTGAAGCCCATGGCGGGGTGCGTTCCGTGTTCTGAGAGCGTTGGCGCGGGATTACGCCGGCTGGGTGAGGAGCGCCACCTTCGTCATGAACTCCTCTCCCTTCCCCTCCGCCAGCAGCGGCGCCGCGTCGGCCACCGAGTCCAGCAGCCGGTCCAGCCACTCGGCATCCCCCTTGGCGAAGTTGCCGAGGACGTGGCCGTGCACCCGGTCCTTGTGCCCGGGATGCCCAATGCCGAGCCGCACGCGCCCGAAATCGGGGGAGGAGAAGGCGCGGGCCATGTCGCGCAGCCCGTTATGCCCCGCCGCGCCCCCGCCCCTCTTCACCCGCACCTTGCCCGGCGCCAGGTCCAGCTCGTCGTGGAAGGCGGTGACGTCGCCGAGCGGGATCTTGAGGAAGGCGGCCGCGGGCTGCACCGAGTTGCCGCTGTCGTTCATGTAGGTCGCCGGCTTGAGCAGCACGATCCGCTGCCCGCCGATCTGCCCCTCGCTGGTCACGCCCTTGAAGCGCGCGCGCCAGGGGCCGAAGCGATGGCGGTCGGCGATGCGCTCCATCGCCATGAAGCCGATGTTGTGCCGCTGCCGCGCGTGCTCCGCGCCCGGATTGCCCAGCCCCACCCAGAGAAGCATCCCACCAGACCCTTAAAAGGAAAGGGCGCGCCGGCTCTCGCGGGCGCGCCCCAGACCTCGCGGAGAGACGGGGCCCGGAGACGATCCCGGGCCCCGGACCTCACTTCTTCTTCGCGGGCGCGGCCGGGGCCGCGGCGGCACCCTTGCCGCCCTTGCCCTTGGCCGGGGCCGGCGTGGCCACGGGGGCCACGATGACCTCCTCCTCGATCACCACCGGCGGGGCGATCGTCAGCACGACGAAGTCCCGCGCGATGGTCGGGGAGGTGCCGGCATGGTCCTTCACGTCGGACCAGCGCAGCGTCGCACCGATCTCGGCCTCGGACACGTCCACCTCGAAGCCCTCGGGCACGCTGTCGGGATCCGACATCACCTCGAGGTCGCGGCGCACCAGGTTGGCCACGCCGCCGGCCTTGATGCCGGGGGAGACGTCCTCGCCCAGCAGCACGACGGGCACGCGCACGCGGATCTTCTGCCCGGCGGCGAGCCGCTGGAAGTCCACGTGGATCGGCTGGTCGGACACGGGGTGGAACTGCACGTCGCGCATCAGGCAGCGCACCGTCGCGCCGCCGGCCACCGCCACCTCGTAGAGGTGCGACTGCCAGCCGCCCTTGTGCAGCTCCTTCATCACGTCACGGGGGTCGAGGGAGAGGAGGGTCGCCTCCTGCTTCGCCCCGTAGATCACTGCGGGGACAGAGCCCCCACGCCGGGTCGCGCGCGCCGCCCCCTTACCGGCCCGCTCGCGCGCCGCGGCCTCGATCCGGATGGTCTGGACCATTGCCGTCATTCCTTCGCGAATTGGGTTCATCGCCGCGCGCAACCCCGTCCGGGGCCTGGACGCACGGAAACACGCCGGCCTCCAGGGGTGCCGACGCGGGCGGGGGTGTAGCGGGGGCGGGCCCCCAGGGCAAGCAGGATGGCGCGCCGCCGTCCCGGACTTTCGGCTCCCTACGCCGCCAAGGGGGAGGAGGAAGGAATTCTTCCCTCCCTAAAACCCCCTCCATCATCTTTTTCTATTCAATGGGAAGGTTCTAGGGTCGGTGCGCCTAAGGTCTGTGACCTCAGGCGACGACACGGTCAGGAAGGGCGGGTCGTAGAGAAACCCCATGTTGGCATCGCGTCCAGCGAAGCGACGAAGGCGGGTCCAGGGCCCTCAGGCTCCTGGCGGGAGGGTCCCAGGGAGGGCGGCGCCCTCCCTGGCCAGACCGCGCAGGATCGACCGAAGCTAGCCGGCCGGGCGGAACAGATAGTCGCAGCGCCCGTTATTGGCCCCGTCCAACGCCAGTTCCGGCGCGTCGGGTGGCCCTCCGGCGGTCCGCCGCAGCACCGTCTCCCGCGTGGCCGCGAAGCCCGGCTGCTGCACGGTGACGCGGAAGGTGGAGCCGGAGACGGGATCCAGCCGCGTGCCCACCAGCGGCGCGCAGATCGCCTCCGCCCCCCGAGTCAGCTCGGCGTTCAGCAGGCGCGGCACGGGCGCGACCCCCGGCAGCGAAACGAGGAGGGCGGAGGGCGGCGCGGCCGGGGCCCGCAGCGGGGTCTCGCCCATGGTGGAGGGCGGCGGACTGCCGCCGCCGCAGGCCACGAGAGCCAGGGCGGCGATCGCCGGCAGGGAGGCGATGGCGGGCGCGCGCATGAGAGGCCGGTCCTTCTTCGTCGCATCCGCCGGACGGCCGGGCGGCGCCCTCACTTGGCGGCCGGCGCCCCCGGCGCGGAGGCGGGTTCGAGGCGATAGCCTAATCCGCGGACGGTCTGGATCACCACCCCCGCCCCTGCCGCCCCCAGCCGCGCCCGCAGCCGGTGGACGTAAACCTCCACCGCGTTCGGCTGCACCGCCCGCTCCAGCCCCGCCAGCCGCGCCTCCAGCGTCTCCTTCGCCACCGGCCGCGGCGCCGCCCGCAGCAGCACCTCCAGCAGCGTCCGCTCCCGCGGCGGCGGGTCGAAGGGCGCGCCCGAGACGGTGAGGGCGCGGGAGAGCGGGTCCAGCGCCACCGCCCCGAGGGTGAGCGGCGCCACCCCCCGCCCGCCCCGGCGCCGCGCGACGTTCAGCCGCGCCACCAGCTCCGCCAGCGCCACCGGCTTCACCAGGTAGTCGTCCGCCCCGAGGTCCAGCCCCTCCACCACCTCCGGCACCTCACCGCGCGCGGTCATCATCAGCACGGGCGGCGCGCCGGGGCGGTGGCGCATCCGGCGCAGCAGGTCCAGCCCGTCCCCGTCCGGCAGGCCGCGATCGAGCACAACCGCGTCGTACTCGCCCGTGGAGAGCGCCGCCTCCCCCTCCTCGAGGCTGCCGGCGAGATCGGCCGTCCAACCCGCACGCCGAAGCCCCTCGGCCAGCAGCGTCCCCAGACGGGCATTGTCCTCCACCAGCAGCACGCGCATCCAGGTCCCTCTCCGCCGACGCGGCGGAGATTGCTTCGGGGTGGCCGGGATGCCAAGCCGGGGCCGCCGCGGGGCGCCCCGCGGGCCGGCGACAGGCGGGCGGCGCGGCGCTAGCCTCCGCGCATGGCCTTCCGCCGTCACACCCTCTCCCAACCCCCGAGGCCCGAGCCCCCCCGGGACCCGCCCAGCCTGGTGAACCGCCTGGCCGGCGCCTACGCCGTGATCGGCCTGGGCGCGCTGATCACCGGCGGCCTCCTCCTCCACCACACGCTGAGCCACGTCGTCTGGCTGGAGCACCAGCGCGGCATCCTCTCCGCCGGGCAGGACGTGACGGAACGCCTCGCGGTCGAGGGGCTGGACGGGCTGAAACGCCCCCTGACCGGCGAGAGCGGCCGCCGTTTCGACACCGCCACCGGCTCCATGCTCTTCGTCGTGACGGACGAGGAAGGCAGGCCCCTCGCCGCCTCCCCCGGCGTGCGCGGCCAGATCCCCCGCCTGGACGCGACCGGCCACCTCCCGGAAGCCTTCCAGCAGGGCCAGGACGGCTCCCGCCTCTGGGGCATCACCCGCTGGATCGACACGCCGGGCGGCCGGGTGGCGGTCCAGATCGCCCAGGACATGGAACGCTCCTACATCGTGCTCGACGACGTCCCGGCCGCCGCGCTGGGCCCCGTCCTCGCCGTGCTGGCCCTGGGCGTGTTCCTCCTCTTCGCGGCGAATGTCGGCCTGCTCATCCTTCTCTCCGCCCCCATCCGCCGCGCGGCGCGGGAGGCGGAACGCATCGGCCACGGCGGCCCCTCCCGCCTGGAGCAGGGCGACCTCCCGCAGGAGCTGCTGCCCCTGATCCACGCCGTGAACGGCGCGCTGGACCGGCTGGACGACGCCCTCGAATGGCAGCGCGGCTTCTCGGCCGAGGTGGCGCACGAGCTCCGCACCCCGCTCGCCATCATCCAGGCCGAACTCGACCTGCTGGACCCCGGCGCGGTGACGGACCGCCTGCGGCGCGACGTGCAGGAACTCGCCCAGCTCGTCTCCGACCTGCTGGACGCGGCCGAGGCCGCGCGGGACCTGCCCGTGGGGGCCAACGTCCTGGACTTGGCGGAGGTGGTGGCCGAAGCCGCCCGCCGCTTCGCCCCCATCGCCGCGCGCGGCGGACACCCCCTGGTGGCGCCTGCCAGCAACGCCCCGGTCTGGGTGCGGGGCGCGCGGGACTCGATCGGCCGCGCCCTGCGAAACCTCATGGAGAACGCCATCGCCCACTCCCCGCCCGGCGGCGCGGTTACCCTGCGCCTCACCCCCGAACCGGGCGCGGACGGCTTCGCGGTGGTGGAGGTCGCGGACCAGGGCCGCGGCGTGCCGGAAGCCGAGCGGAAAAGCGTGTTCCGCCGCCACTGGCGGG
>Ga0325400_1006237_pt1 | contig 11313 bp, 12 predicted proteins | sample PopdelMetagenome_2_FD_205662 | JGI IMG/M metagenome (GOLD analysis project Ga0325400, IMG submission 205662) | Populus deltoides microbial communities from Bellville, Georgia, United States - Xylem-PdKOR-R1 | ecosystem: Host-associated > Plants > Phyllosphere > Stem > Wood/Secondary xylem...
ACATCAGTCCCTAAAAATTAGGAGACTCGTCTAAAATATTGACGTTTGTCCCTAAAAAGGAGAGTTACGTCTGGGTTACCAAAAGAAATAATGGATATAATCCATTATATTTTGGGTTTATTGGTAACTTGTTTTTTAAAAATGGATAACGTCGGTCCCTAAAAATAGGAGACGCGTTAAAAATGACATCAGTCCCTAAAAATTAGGAGACTCGTCTAAAATATGACGTTTCAACCCTAAAAAGGAGAATTACGTCTGGGTTACCAAAAAAATAATGGACATAAGCCATATTTGGTATTTACATTTTTAACATCGGTCCTTTTAAAAAAAAGAGACGTGTCGACTTTGGTTTTTGTATTTTTTACAACATGCAAGAAAATTTACAAGCATTTATATATAAAAAAAAATATCAAAAATACCAGTAGAAACCCCAAAAAATTACATGAGTGCCACTGTATAGGTAAAAGACTGAAATACCCTCGGGTTTCTTGAAAAATTCTGAAAATGCCACTGGCGGCGCGTGTGGCACACGCGCGGCTACTGTTGGCGGCGGTGAGATTTTCCGGCGATATTTCTGGCCAACCGATGGTCGATCCTGGTAGATCTGATGTCGAGGATTCTTATGGTGGTGGTCTTGACGGTCGTTGATGGCTGATGAGCGAGAATCGACGACTTGAAGCTTCGGTGGCAGCCGACGATCGCGGCCCTTTTCCGGCCAAATGGGGCGGAGAAAACGCTGAAACCAGCCGGGGTTTCGCTTTATATGAGGATAGCGACCTTTCTGTGGTGGTTTGGAAGCTTGATATAACCGGAGATGGGAGATCGGAAGAGAGAGAGGGAGTCGCCGGCGAGAGGAGAGAGATGCTCTGGGTTACGCTACGGTGAGAACGCTAGAACGGTACACCAGTGCAACTGAGGCCTGTAATCCGTTGGATCTCTGATGGAAAGATCGTGCGGCTGTGATTGGCTCGATCTGCAGATTGATCGGACGGTCCGGATGAACGGAGGTTTGATCGGGTGTGACGCGGTGCACCGAGAGCTTGGTACACTGGATGACGTGGCGCCACTGGATCTAAGGGAAAATTGTTTTAAGGGCTGAGATTGATTTGGGTTTTAATTGGGTGTGGTAAGCCCTATTGTATCCTATTAAATCAACGGTTCAGATCTAAACACTATTAGATCTAACGGTTAGGATATATTTAGTATTTTCCATATTGTTTTTAATAAAAATCAATATCTTACCCACATGAAGAAATAGTAAAAAAACGTGAGTAGTGTCTGCAATTCTTTTCTTTCTTCCTTTTCTTCTCCTCCCTCCTCCGGCGAACTATCACTATTTGCTATTTATAGCAAATGAACATGCAAATCTTAAATTTCCAGGAATCTTATTTTTAAATCACCGTTTGCTTTCAGCGCAACTGCCCGTTTGACAAAAAATTTTTATTTTATTTTTTATTATGTATAATAATATATATTTATATAGGTAAAATTAAAAACTCAATTCAGTGTTAGAAAAACCTCGTTTCAACCGCTAAAAATTAATTTTAATGACCGAAAATAATAGTTTTGATCCAAAATGACCTGGAACTCATTTTTTACCCCGGTCGACATGGTTGGACCCGTATTGACTCGGTGGACTCGGTTTTGACCGAAAATGACGGTTTTGACCCGAAAACGGCCTGAAACTCATTTTTTACCCTGGTCGACATGGTTTGACCCGTATTGACTCGGTGGACTCGGTTTTGACCGAAAATGACGGTTTTGACCCGAAACGGCTTGAAACTCATTTTTTACCCTGGTCGACATGTTTTGACCCGTATTGACTCGGTGGACTCGGTTTTGACCGAAAATGACGGTTTTGACCCGAAAACTCATTTTTTACTTGGCCGACATGGTTTGACCTGTATTGACCCGGTGGAATCGGTTCTTATGGAAAGATGCGGTTGACTCGAGAAAAATATATTTTTGAATTTTCCTTTTTCTTAATTTTTTTGGATTTTTATAAATAATAATAGAAATAAAATAACATTTGAGAAAATCTTGGTAGATCCAAAATTGGGTTACAACACCAAGAAAGAACATAAAAATAGATGGAATCACATCAACATCACTAGTAGTATATAACCTTTCAATAAATAAATAAATAACTTATATAGTTACAGTATTTTCTTTTTAATGTTAAAGAACCATCTCAATCCAATAGCTTAAACTGTTAGATTAGGTCCCATGATATGATTTATATTATTCTCTAACACACCCCCTTAAGTGAAAACCCTTTGGGCTTGAAACTTGCACAGACTCACTTTACCTGTGCTTAATTTTTATCAAATAAATGGGGATGGTGAGATTTGAACTCGTGATCGCTTAGTCATCAAGGCTCTGATACCATATCAAAGAACCATCTCAACCCAATAGTTTAAGCTGTTAGGTTAGGTCTCAGAATATGATTTATATTATTCTCTAACACTTAAGCAAATAAATTGATTTCACATGATAGTAACTTGAAGGATTTTCTTCCGATCAAATAAACAAATTTATTTTAATTATAAAATAGTATTTATTTATCAAAATAATTATTATTTAGGACGGAACTTTTCCCCTAAGAAAACCCAAACTCGAAGTTATCAGGAAAAACAAAGAAAATAGATGGACTTCTTATAAAAATAAATGATTGATATGATACAAAAAATGGGTATAATGATATGAGAAAATAAAAGTTTATATACTAAAATTAATAAAAAGTGAAAGTAATTGATGTAATGACATATCAACCATAAACATTTGAAGGATCAAAATTAAAATAACTCATTTTTAAGCTATAATTGCTCATTCGATCACCAATTCATGTACATATGGAAAATGATAATTTTAATATACAAATTTTTAAGCTATTATTGTTCATTCGGTCACCAATTCATGTATATAGATAACTCATCTCTTCTCGTAGAAAAAAAAACTCTTGATAGCAATGCTCTTACACAACCCATATCATGGAAAAAATGCTTAACGGTGATGGTCTCACAGACCCATCTCATATTGCAAATTTCTATCCACTTTATTTGTTGATAAGCTTGTGTTGAAAAAAATATACTTATTAGTATTTTAGAGAAAAAAAAACTTATTATTATGATAAGAAGTATTTTAGAAATGTTATTATTGGTGATTTATTTTATCAATGATACTATTTGATTTTATAAATGATATGAGAAAATAAAAGTTTATATACTAAAATCATGCTTTATTTTATCAAAATTAAGGCATGATTTTCCACACGTTATTTCCATTAAAAAAGTAGCAAGTATATCCATCATTGTCATGGAAATTAATGAGCATCCCGTACTTGGGGCCAGCGTTAACTTTTTATTCATGTTTTTCCACAAAAGACTTTGACTTAGGGTCAACTTTTTTGTTAATTACTTTTATGCAATTCAATTCTTTTTACAATAATGTTAGTAAAATCACTTTAATTATTCTTTCAATCTTCCCGTACGTGTGATTCACTGCTTGGTGATTCTAAAGTCACCTATTTAAACTTTAGTACAGCTAAATTTATACAACTAAATTTATTCTTACGATATTATTCCTTTGGTATATAGTATATATTCAAACATAAAAACATGTTTTTTATGTTCCCACTATTTTTGTATTTTATATCATGCTGCCTGATTAACATAACACTAAGTCATAATAAATAAGTAAATAAAATTGATTGTGGAATGGCACATGTATTCGGGGGAAAATAAAAAAATTAATGTTATTGCTAGAGAGGCATTGGAGCCTTTAATATTTTGCAAAGGCGTGGAACACGATGCCAAGGGAATGGAAGATAGTCGTTGCCTGCTGGCGTCAACCCAGAAAATTCTAAAATATTCTCATCATTTCCAAGAAAATTCTATCAAGAAGAATTCTTTATTTATTTGGTAGGCCAGCAAAGTCAAAATGGAGTGTAGACCGGTAGCTCATCATTTCCACGAAAATTCTATCAAGGAATGAAGATATTTTCGGAGAATAACAGAAAACAAATCAAACCAAAGCATTTCCCAAATTTGTCTCTATTTATTTGGTATAGAACCATCTTAATGGTTGTGAGAACATCAAGGCCATAGAAAAAGAGGAATTATTTAGGGGGCACAGTTACAGTAGGGGTGATTATTATTTTTTTGTTTAGTTTTTATTAAAAAAATAATCAAATTATTTTTTTTAAACCGAAATCGGTTAAAACCGATCGGGTTCGGTTCGGTTATTTTAGAATAAAAAACGGTTCAAACCGACCGGTTCCAGTTCGATTCGGTTTTTTCAGTTTGACTCAGTTTTTTCTGGTTTGGTTTTTTTTTTGTTTAGGTTCGGTTCGGTTTGGTTTATTTTATTTCAGGCTTCTAAAACCGAAACCGAACCGATCAGTTTTTTAAAAATTTTAATCTATTTAATTAGTTTTTTTCACGGTTCAGTTTTTTTAGTTATTTTTTTCTAATTTTCTTTGTTGAATTAATTTTTTTGATTTTTTTTTCACCCCTAATAAGAGACAAAACTAGAGAAGATACAGAGTTGAGTTTAAACTTGTTAATTCACCTTAACAAGATATAGAGTCCCTGAGTTATGGCAAAGACAGACATTTTAGAGAAGGTGGTGCTCAAGGGCTTTAAGGGAGTTTTCTCCAGAAAAAAAAATTCCATAAACAACTCAGGTTATTATCGTTTATTTTTTTTAACAATGAAGATTATAGAAGGCGATTGTTACAAACTATAATTTCAAGACGAAATTGAGAAATTTGAAGGAGCAAACTAAGAATTTACCAAAATCTGAGCAAGTGGTTAATTTCCAGATAAAATAAAGAAATCACATCAACATCACTAGTAGTTTCTAGAAAAGCATAACCCATAGAACAGGTTGTTCTTCCACTTATGAGATTCATTTATATCATAAAATAAATTATAACAAGAATGAAATAAAATTGGATTTGAAAATTCTCCAAAACTTGGCAACGCATGATGTGTAACAGACCCATAGAACGGGAAATGACCCATAACTCTTGCCAACAATTTTAGTCTCAAGAAGGTATGGAGATTTTCCATGGATTCGACCTTGATGATTGTACATAAAATTTGCTTCAAATATAGTTCCAAAGATGGCATCTTTCTGATTAATGAACAGGGCATCTATTGATACTACATATAAATGAACACTTCAATTTGTTGGTGGAAGAACCGTAAATATCCCTATCTTAAGTTTATTACAATACTTGTGCCTGTCAATATAGCCAAATTGTTGCACTGTCGTGTGTTTTAAGATATATGGAGTGAAAGACTGCCTCTCTTTTGCTGTTTATAGAATGCTGCCTGCAAGTAAGAAATTGAGATTTTGAACATTTTGTTTCATTTGTTAACTTTTGGGTTTCTTAACTCCATTTTGCATTCCATATCCACCCCATTTCTATTTGAGATTTTTTTTTTATGATTTTTGTAGTATTTTTTTTTAATAATTTTAGTGTGTTTATGTTAAATATATAGATTTAAAAAAAAAACATATAATAAATTTTAAAAAATAACATGCATCAGAATAACAAACACAACACTACCTACCGTACTATACTCGTGAAAAGTGAATTCCCCAGTAAAATGCAAACAGACTTCCTTAGGCACTCGTAGAATTTCAGTCCTGGACCATAACACAAATATTTTTTTGTTAATGATAATTATATTTTAATTGTCAATTTTATACTGAAATGAACATAATAATCCATACTCGACGACCTCCTAAGTAAAACTTCACTAGTGAGTTCTTCTTTCAATTTTTAATAAAATTAAGCTAGAGCAACGGGATAACATAAATTTGACAATTGGACTGATGGAATATATATATATATATTATTTGATTGATTTTAACAATGAAGAGTATAGAAGGCGATTGTTACAAACTAAAATTTAAAGATGAAATTGAGAAATCTGAAGGAACAAACTAAGAATTTACCAAAATCTGACCAATTAAGGAACAAATTTAAAGATGTGTTCCATGCCATTAGGAATCATCGATGCTGCGAAGTGCACTCTTGGAGCATGGTAATCTCATCCGATAGGCTGGATCGTCTTCTTCTGCCCTGCAATTTCTTTCAGACGCTTCATCAAATTCAACAAGACGTCCTTCAAATTAATTCAGGCAAGATATTTTCATCTTTTATGCTTGTGAATATTATATTGGTCATCTGATAGTGTCTTGAGTTGTGGATTTACTAAACCAAACCAGCCTACAGATCATGTTTTCGTCATCATCAAACTAACAATTTGTTGTTTAAGATGCTTCAAGAAAAATAAAAACCATTGGGAAATAACGGGTCAAAAAGTACCATCCATGTCTCTTTTCTTTCAAATAGAATTTCTAACTATTTTCATGTGTTTTTATCACTAGGCTCAAAGCCTAAGAAGGAACCCAAGATGGAAAGGACAGAAGAGGAGAAAACTATCAGAAGAAGGGCAAGATACTTTCTGGTAACACAAGTAGTTGCGGTTTTAGTCTTTCTATCTGTCATGAGCAGTAATGATTTTTCTGAGGTGGAGGTTGATGATGATGATGATGATGATGATGATGATGATGAAGGCTTCAGTTATGACTGAAGAAGCATTCATTTTTTGACAAATTTGTATTTTCCTTGACATCACTGTGAGAAAGATAGTTTCCTTTTTACCTTTCGTTCTTGTATTCCATGTAAAAATTTTGAAAAATAATCATCCAACAGTTGTAGGTTGTTAATTGTGAATATTTCCTTAAGCACAGTGATAGGTGGTTCATAGAAGAAATTGTGGCCAAAGTAGTTGGATTCTAATAATGAAAATTCAGAAACTCTCCTTGCTGCAGGAAATAGCCCTTGTAGTTGTTGAATTTGAATTCACTATAAAAAAATCACCCCGTGAGCACTCATTCATTCTCATTGATTTACTTCCAATTCCTTCTTCCTGTTTCTGGTTCTTTGTTTACCGTTTCTGGTGATATTGAGTTCGTTTTTTGGTTGGTTCACTTTTTTAAACAGTTATAAGAAACTAAGGTAACTGAGAAGCATTTGTTTATTGATTGCAAATGGTTCAATTACAATATTGGAACAAAATATGATATGACTCAGCGATGCTATAACAAAATAGATGAAAAAAGATATGCAGAAGATTTGAACTTCCGTGTTTGATAGATTCAGGCAGTTTCCAATCCCAGATATTTCTAAGCATATATGCTGTGCATAGATAAAACGCATTCCAGCAGCAAAAATATATACATTGAAATTCTATGCTATAATCATGGCCTTGAAAACTAGGGACGCTCAGAATGCATCATTCAAAAAGTTAAGCAGAAGATTTGAGATGTACCCTGACTTCTTGGTAGAGTTTCTTCTCCCAGGCATATCATCTGTCAAATGTTGATTGGTGACTACATGAGAACATGCAAGAAATCAAACTGGTGTTGCAAGAAAAAACCTTTTTTTAAAATCAAAACGATGTGATTCTTATTTTTTAAAATTTATTTTTCGGGTCAGTCCAGCTCGATTTTTTTTTTAAATGATGGGTAACTATCTATGCTATGCCTGTTGTGTCCCGAGACAGTAACAAACGTTGCCTTAGTTATATGTTTTGGAAGCGTAACAAAAGTCGAGTTCCAAAAAATAATGCTCAAGACAAGACCTACCTCTTTTCTACCCCCATACCATCTCCCTCTTTCAAACCTCAACTTCCAAACCTAAAAAGAACATCAAACCCTGACTGAAAAGCTTTGTCTCTGATAAAACAATGCAAATTCAAAAACCTATTAAAATAAATCCACACACAAATGCTTATTTGTTCAATACCAAAACCCAATTTCCTTCTTTCCAAAATCATTGACCTCAAAGACTTGGCCTATGCATCCCTTGTTTTTAATCAACTCACCAAACCCAATATTTATGCCTTCAATATCATGCTTCGTGGGTTAACTACCACATGGAAAAAGTATGATTTTTGTGTTGAATTGGATTACAAGCTGAAGTCTTTAGGCCTAAAAGCAAATAATTTTACATACCCTTTTTTGTTTATAGCGTGAGGGAATGTTTGGGGTTTGGTTCATGGAAAGATTGGTCATTGTCTGGTGTCTAAGGCTGGTTTGGATGGTGATGAGTATGTGAATCATTCTTTGATTACAATGTACGCAAGGTGTGGTGAAACGGGTTTTGCACGGAAGATGTTTGATGAAATGGGTGTGAGAGACTTGGTGTCGTGGAATTCGATGATTTCGGGGTATTCTACGATGGGTTTTGCTAAAGAGGCAATTGGGTTGTTTATGGAAACGAGGGAGGAGGGTTTTGAGCCAGATGAGATGACGTTGGTGAGTGTTCTTTGGGCTTGTGGGGATTTGGATTTGGGGAGATGGGTGGAGGGGCTTGTTTTGGAGAAGAAGATGGAGGTAATTCGTATGTGGGGTCTGCTTTGATTGACATGTATGGTAAGTGTGGGGATTTGATATCTGCCAGGAGGGTCTTTGATTCAATGCCAAACAAGGATGTTATCACCTAGAATGCCATTATCACAGGGTAATTAGATCGGTAAATTTTGCTGCACATTTTCTGTTACAAACAAATCAGTTCTTTTTCTTGTGTTTGTTAACATAAAATTGCCATGTTTTAGCCATTTAGTATTGTTGTTGGATCATTCTCGGGAGATTGGGTTCCATGCTAAATGAATAATTTTGTTTTGTACAGTTGTGGTCTTCAACTTCCTTGAGCCTGGGAACATCTAAAAATTAAGCATTATGCGGAGAGCAAGTTGGTACACCGATTGACCAAACTGGGAGGATCGGCTAAATTTTACAACATGCTTAATGATGCCTCACAGGATATTTTATTTCCAGATATCATATGTAACTGCTGTTACGTAGACCCTTGTGGGACAGTTACTGGCATCTAAAGTACTTTTTGTTGAGTTGAAAGGTTTTCTTCATGCGTGTGAGAAGTCAGGGTGTGGATCTTCTTAACTCTCCAATTGCTGAGAATTCTCCAAGTGCTCACAAGCTTATATACAAACAGTGAAATAAATTTGAATTGATATTTGTGTTGTAATGTATTCCCTTTGACATTAAATATTTTTGGATGTGTTATAAATTTGAATTTATCATCCGTAAAAATCAAATAACAATGTAATGTACAAGGTATGAAGATGATGAGAAGTAAAACTCGTGGAATTGAAAAGCCCTCACTATATAAAAACCAACAAAACCGATTCGAACTGAAAATACTTGCTGAATTAACCAATGAAGAAATTTACTTATTATATCACACAGAAGCTAAAAAGAAAAACAAAACACAAATCAAAATTAATACAACATCACCTGAGCGCGTGCCTTAAAACTTGTTGAAATCTTAAAAATAGAATACATAACAGAACACCAATTCTTAGTGCCATCAAGGCTATGAAAATCTAAACTTGGATAAAATAGAAAGATTTTTCACCAGAAAATAATAGCAGTTATTGATGCTCACCTCAATAAAATAAAACCAAGCTCGTCGCCAATATGGATTTATATGTAGAACTGCACCTATCACCAGCAGCACCATGATGTATGCAACCCCAAAGCTCACATAGAAAATCTCTATATCCATGAAGCCACCATCATCTTCATTGTTCATTGAAGTTGGTGATGATGGCATAGCCGCACCACATATTTTGGTTAGCGGTTCTCCAAAAAGAAAAAGATTGTCTTTGTAGCAGCTCTCCTCAAACGTGGTAAATTGTGCAACTCTCGCAGGAGTCTTGCCGGACAGATTATTGTGTGTCACACTGAAAAATTCTAGAGAAAATAGTTCAATAAGTCGAGGTGGGATTTCTCCATCCAGTTTGTTGTAGGAAAGATCCAAACTCTCTATTTCCTTTAAATTTGAAAATGTTGGTGGAATTGGTCCAGTCAAACTGTTGTGCGAAAGGTTCAATGCCTTGATCTTGTTGAGGTTTCCAATTTCAGGAGGAATCTCTCTTATGAAATTGTTGCATGAGAAATCAATTCATGTTAAGTATTGGATAATGCTTCCTTTATAAGGAAGGAATACATTCTTTGTTGTAAACTCGAAAGATTGTTGTGATGAGAACATAGAATCATGGGAATTGTATTGTAAAGGAAAAGGATGAGTAGATATCATCCAAGAGAGGATGTTACCAGAAATATAATTGTGAGATAGATCAATCACGGTTAATTGGTCCAACCTGCATAATCGAATTGGGATTTCACCTTCAAGATTGTTATAACTCAAGAGTAGAAATCTCAAGTTAGATAGCCTGTCAATCCATTCTGGAATTCTACCAGTTAAATCATTATGGGAAAGATCTAATGCGAATATCTCAGAGGAGTCATAAAATGTCATTGCGATCGGTCCTTGCAACTTATTTCTAGATAAAAAAACATCTCTTAATTTTGAAGAAGTGCCGAATCTAGGTGGTAAAGGACCAGATAAATTGTTCCTTGATAGGTCCAAGAATTCAAGAGAAGACATATTCCCAATCCATCCAGGGATCTACCCTTGCAAACTATTGTTGGACAGGTCTAACTCGTACATCAAGCTCATGTTACCTAATGAGGAAGGAATGCTTCCATTGAAACCATTATCAGACATCAATAAAACTTCTAACCCTGACAAATGAGCTCCAATTTCTGAAGGGATTTGTCCTTGGAAGTGATTCATTGATATACTTAGGAATGACAAATTCACATGAGAACTCTTTGGCAACAAGAATGGACCTGAAAGAGAACAGTTTTCTAAAGAAAGATAATGTAGGTATGTGTTGTTCTCAATCAACCAATTTGGAAACTCTCCCTTTATTTGGATGTTTGTAAGATCCAAAGATTGCAGGCTGAACTGATGGTAAAGGAACTTGGGAAATGCTCTCGTATTTTGTCCAATATTACTCAAAGAGAGGGACTCTAACTGGAACTTTGGGGGTGAGATTATGATCATCTTCTTTTGCGTATATTTCATTCCCTGAACCATAAAAAGACTTGAGTCTTGAAAGGTTGTATAACGGGCTCAATGACATAGGTATCTTCAAGTGATTGGAAGAGAGATATAATCGTTGAAGGGAAGTCATATTTGCCAGACACGGAGGCAAGAAACCACTTAGATCATTGTCATTCATATATAGCTCTTGAAGATTATTTAAGTCATATAAGCCTGATCACATTATAATTTAGAAAAAAAATTAAAACTTTGAGTTTCTAATGGAAAAGATATAACCTAGGGAGAGGGTAAGAGTCATCAACCTTACCTTGGGTTGTAGGTAATTGGCCATTTAGACTACAATTCTGCAACCATAAAGT
>Ga0325400_1006238_pt1 | contig 11313 bp, 13 predicted proteins | sample PopdelMetagenome_2_FD_205662 | JGI IMG/M metagenome (GOLD analysis project Ga0325400, IMG submission 205662) | Populus deltoides microbial communities from Bellville, Georgia, United States - Xylem-PdKOR-R1 | ecosystem: Host-associated > Plants > Phyllosphere > Stem > Wood/Secondary xylem...
AATACTAGCATTTCCAAAACAAGTCACTCTTATTCAAGCTCAAACAAAATATAGAGCATCCATACCCATCATTTATATTCATTACATTGCAACTTTCCAACGAAACCTACCTGCCTTCTGCATTTAGAAGTAATATTAACATGGGAGTAGACTGAGCACTACATATGGAATGCATATCCAAGGTCAAAAAGACTTGGAGATTAAACTTTCTGCCACTTCCATCAACAAGAAGGTTTGAACTCACATGCAAAAAGGGAGAAAAAAAGATAACCCTTGGATGTTGGGGGGGGGGGGGGGGGGGGGGCCCCCCCCCCCCCCCGAGCAAGGAAATAAGAGGCAAAAAACTTGTCCATCCCAAATTGTCCTCAGCTTTCCATTAAAAGCTGGTAGACACTTGAAATATTTGGCCTCTAAGATTTATCCAGAACAGCAATTTATGTGAACCCTTGCCAAAACTAATTATTTAAACCCATTTTCTCTAGAATAAAAGGTGAATCTAGAAACAATTTAATGCACTGAATTCCTTTCCTACTCCTAACTACCCTAAATCCTTAAGACAAGATTTTAAAACCTTAAATTTACTCTTAGACATGATTAACTGGCCTCCAAAGATGCCTTTTTTGAAGCTTGGTTGTTCATAATAGCACTTGGGATTTGTTTCTCAAGCACAAGCACCTCAAGTGGTCAACCATGACAATTTGATTATTTAGAATGATCATACCAATTGTTGTGAATGTCTAAGTTTCAAGATTGCACAATTTGGCAAAGCTACATATGATTTCATGCAAGAGAATGGGCAGTTGAGTGTGCAAAATGAAATTTGAGTATTTAAAACCAGATAATATATAACAAAACAATTTTAACAAATTAACACACAAAAATAATGAAAACAAATGTACAAAAAGCAAAACCTATAATTCATGTAGTCTACCGAATAAGATGCTGTTAGGAAACAGTTTATGATCTGCCATGCATAGCCAACAGCATGGAAAGAAAGATCAGTAATCCCACCAGAAATGGCCGAAATAATCTGCACAAGGCAAAAAGAAAACCTTTTTTTAAACTTGTCAGCACAGTAACATGAGACCAATGGTTCTTTTAAAGTCAGCATTCCACTACCAATCCAAATGTGATAGCTTGTTCCCATTTTGGTGGTATACAATAATAGGAGCAGTTTAATACAGGAAGATGCTATTGATGAAACCACCAAGTCAATACCAAAGCTACATTACCTAGCTAACTGTATTATTCTAGGTGCGATGTAATACTTCTTAAACTAAATTCCAACACCATTACTGTAACAAACGAACATACCATTAAGAACAGAGCAGCCCATACTCTACTGTCATGGTCCTTCTGGAATAAATACATTTCACCAACCGCAGTTATGACATTAGTAACATTCTTCAGGATTGTGACCATGGCAACATTGATGTATTTCAAACTGCAGAAAGCACAAAACAGCAAGAATTGATGTAATGAGTAATGTAAACATAGCTGCTAATTATAATTTAAAAATTCAAACACCTAAACACAAGTAATCCAAAAATTGAGATCTCATGATTGGCAGCACTCTCACAAGAGCAGAAAGCAATGGGTTGGGGGAGTATGTAGTGTCTTAATAACTATGGAAACCTAAAATTTCTTGGTTTCTAGAAGGTTACATCACATGCACGCAACTGTGAGTTTAAATCCAGGTTATTGTATATGTACCACTGAATCTAGATGCCAGATTCATAAAATATTGTGACAAGTGTCCAAATTGTTCCCTCCAGACACTAGAAAAGTACAATCTTGAATTTCCCCTCGAGATAAATTATTTTCTACTGTTTTCTGGTGTCTGCATTAAAAAAATAGATTTTTATAGTTTAGATTATAGGGGGCCTGAAACCAAAACACTCAAAGTACAAGTGCCATTCAAGAAATCAGATACTTTACTGACAATGAAATGCAAGTATAAAGAGAAGAAGTATCCTGTTTTGACTCTTTTCAGTTGTCAGATGCAAATTTACTGATGATTAGGCATCCTCTCACCTATATATCACATTCTGTAACAAGCATGCAACCAAAGGAAACGCCACAATTAACTACTTTCAAATACAGAACCAGCATGCAATTATAGAATCCCAGATCAGTCACACACATCTCCTAATTACTATGATAACTCATCTAGTTAATGTCCTTTTGTCATATTTACTTTAGAATTGTACTTTTAGTTAGCCAAGTAAACCAACCTCTCTGATTGCTTCTTATTGTTACCTAATAAATTAAATTTACCAACATGTATTTATAAACATACACGGTGCTGTCCATTAAACAAACTTGTATAACATCTTGTTGTCATGTCTTGTTCATTCACATATATTCAACATCTTTGTACATAGTTGATCTATTTAACAACTACACATTAAAAGTGTCAATACAAGATATGTTACATATGCATTTACATGTGTAATGACCCACACACAAAAACTAACCTATGAAAGATACAATAGCACTGCTAAGTACACTTCAATCAAGGATTCCAAAGATACTTCAATTGGTGGCCTATCACCCAAGCCCTCTTTCAATTTCACTTCGATTCTCTAAAAATAGTTTATCAACTACTAATGAGATAACCCAGTGAATGATTAAAGAAATAAGCATGGGAAACTCCTCAAGTTTTCAACATATAGGCCCAACATCATATTAACATAATATTTGCACAAGTTAACATGTATGACAATTGAATGTCCATATCTTATATCCATATGCTACCTCAATGGTAGCATATGTAGCATATAGGTGGCCACAATTTCATGTAAAGCAAGCTTTCCTCTTTTCACATATCATGTGCAATTATATCAACACAATATTTGGGCTAAAACATATCTTTCACTTTAAAAGAACACATCATAGTTCAATCTTTCACAATCACTCTTATTTAGCAACTATCATATGAAGTTTTCAATCAAACTTAGGTTATTTATGTATATTCTGAAAATTCAGCGAGCATTTAAAGAAACTCTCCATACATAAAAACATCTAATTCAATAGGATTTATGCATACTTATTAATTTAATCACTCACCTTAAGCTTTAACCCTTTATCCTTTACTTTCTCTCTTTTTTTCTTTTCTTTTCTTTTCTTTCTTTTCTAACTTCACAATCTATCTTTGGTTTTCTTTCTAACAATTCTATTCATTTAAGCTCTAATACTTCACATTTGTTCTTGGAATAAAAGGTTTGGTAGTGTTAGTTTGTAGGATGGAGTTTTGCTCTCTCTTAGGTTCAAGAAATGGAAGAAAAAGATGTAGTTACTACTGAGAATTTTGAAGGAGAGCACATCTCTACCTTCCTTTTGACACCTCTCAAGCATGACATGCCAAAACTTGTCCTACTTCACCAATATGACTATGTAAAATTGTCATACTTCACCAACTTGGTCATTGTCCTACTTCACCTAATTAATCATGTAAATCTATCCTACTTCTAGTTAAGTTGGTAATTGGATTTTGAACCTTCTTTTCTTTAGTTCTTTAACTTTTGTCCCCTAATTTTCTCTAGTCTTACATTATTCTAAAGTAATCATCAATTATAGTAAATGCAAATTTTGGGGTATTACAAGATCTTTGATTATATATGTAGTGCATTCTAGGATCAAGAAGTAATCATGGGAAAAGATCAGCTTCTAAACTAACAGGACTTTGGCCAAAGATTCTAAGCAATCCCCAACATCAATGGGAATTGCTATTTGTTATAAGAGAGAGAAAAAGAAGACGACAATCTGCAGTTTTGGTATTCCATGAGCACGCCCTAGTAAAAATCTCAGCCTAAAATTTTGAAAGATACCCATGGAGTTTAAGCATATGATATCGATGGAGATAAGCATATAGTTCTTTCTTTATTCCAATATACCTTTCAGGGAATGTACAATCTGCAGAGAGATGAAAGCCATAACCCTGAACCTACACCACGCTAACCCTTTTACCACCATCAGAGGTTAAGCAAAAGTTACAGTTAATGAAAGGTGTGAACATATGCAAGAGCCTCTTTACTGTTTATGTTCTTCTTAGTAACATGTTTTACTTCAGCACTTCGTTTCCCAGAAATTTCCATATCAAAAATGTTACATTCATCCACTGAAAATGGATGGTAACCTAGTCATGCTGTATGTTATACCATGCAAAACTTAGAAAGAACTACCTGTAAGCTTTATACACTGCAGGTATATGAAATATAAGACAGAAAACCAAAAGGTCAATATATGAAAATGAAGATTTCTCCCTACTTTATGCAAAAGAATCAGCTTGTATCACGAGCTTGATACTGAGTCTAGTTCTAAGTGAATTTTACTTCAAGTCTTGCTAGATATTTGCATTTCAAATCAGATAGGATGCAGAAAACAAATATATCATAAGATGGTGAGTTAGCAAAGACCACCTAGAAATCTAAATGTTCAAAATTTCTTTTTTATTAAAATGATATGCACAGAAAGACCATAAAGCAGAAAAGATGCCATACCTAAACATGCTTGTAACAAGCATCCCGACAAATATAAAATTCACAGGTAACCAGACCTTAATCAATCTCCAAGTTAGTGGTTCTGTTGATATTACACCCAGAAAACTCAACGTTGACACAATAATCACCGAGATGAAATTCTGCATCCACAGAACAAAGTTTCATGAGCTTTTAGAACTTATAAATATCAGCCTCATTTCAAACAAATCGCAGCAGGTAAAAATCCAACAAATATTCAAACACAAAAAAATGACAGGTTGAATAATACACAGCTACGAAAAATTACCTGGTAAAGCATCAAAGATATCCCAGCATTAAAATCATAGCTGAAAAGCACATATTTGTTGACCAGTATCATGCTGCAGGAGGAAATGCAATATGCAAGGCCAGATAATAAGGCTTCATTCTGTATTCTAACTACACCTTTACTACGTATTGGTCTATCTTTATCCTTTTCCAACTTGCCATCTTCCAAATCAATTTCATCATTCTCATGAGACTTCATTGAGAAAGAATAAGATAACCTGTATGAAGATAAGTATTGTTGGCTACACTCAACTAAACAAGAGAAAGGGGGAAAAGAGAAAAGACACGAGCAAATTTATGGCATTTGAGCATTTCACAATAGTGTCAATGAATTATGTTTTCGTGCAAACATCATATTCTTTCTCCCATTTAAAATATTAAGAGGATCTCAGTGCAAGATATACAGTCTTGTTTAGGAGCCTCAGTCATTTAATACAGCAAGAATCATTACACTTTATCAATATTGGCCACTTCAACCATTTATTGAGAATATTTAAGAATAAATGTCCGGTAGGCCTACTCCATTTCCATTGCAGTTCTTAGAGCAAAATAGAACCTCCACTACAACCTCTGCACCTTTCACTGCATGATTTGCTTATCTAATTACGTTGGCATCATCTTGATTTATAGAACTCCAGTGACACATCCAATACCCAGAGTTTCTATGACAGTATAGAGAAAGTTTTCAGTTCCTTAACACACAACGCTGTTCTACTTTCCCTTTCCAAAGAAAAATGGAGAGAGAAAGAGAATAAATGGAAAAACAAATCCCACCCCATTCAAAGTTAGCAATAAAAGAATGAAAATAAACCATGTGCCAAGCATTCAAAGCACCTTTTTCATAATTATTTGGAAAATTTCCAAGCTTCAGAGTGCACTCTCAACAAATGTAACACTCTAGTATTGAACCATGGCTTCGGTCTGCATTTAAACAAACAACAATACAAGACCATCTGCTCTTGATTATCTAGCACATTTAATTAAATCCAGCCCATTCAATGATGCCTGGATAACAAAACACACACACACAGAGGAATTATACAGGCAGAAAACTAGCATGAACTCTCATTATCCAAAGTACATTATCTCAACTGATCACTAAACATGCAGTGTCAAGGAATAAATTTGAACAGAAAAAACTAAAATAATCATGGAAGCATACCTGTTAACTACTTCTCTTTTTAATGGACTTGAGGACTGGTCTACCACTCCGTTCAACTCGTGAAGTTTCAGGACTCTTTCCTCACTTTGGTTAACCTTATCTGTATCATCTATCAGACTCCTTTCATGAAGAGAATCAGGAGAATCCAAAGAAATTAACCTTCAACATAGACACAGCATTAATTCCATTTCCCTGAAGTTGGAAACCATAGGTTCATCCAAGGAAAAAAAAAGTTGGAAACCACAAATTAAAAAAAAATGATTGGTACATGATAGGCATTGTAAGAAAGGAACAGAACATAGCAACTCAAAATCATTAAGGAAAGATGTTGGTATTGTCTATTGAGATTCCAGAGTTCTAGCGTGGAAAGTTCAGTTCTTTATACAATCAGGCTCAGCAACTCAAGGGAGGTTAGAAGGAATATAAAAATTAAACAAAGAATGAATAGCCCTCCACAGGTTGTCAACATATTTCTAGCCTCCCATTGAACCTTTTGCTAAATCTAATTTCTTCTCTTCAGAAAAGGGGAGAGCAAAAAGAAATGAATTGTCTCAGTTGTGCAAAATGCACTAGTCCATAGAAAGTTAACAGTTAAGATCAAGTAAGCTACATCACAACAAAAGCCTTGAAACAATTGAGTTTCTGCTGTATTCACATATCACCATCAACATTAACAACATAACTCTAGAAAGCACTGCCTGATCAGCTAATGCACAACAGGATCCAGTATACATGAAAAATAGCCAAGTTTAGCACTTGTGATTTCAATTGTCAGATTCAAGTTAGAATACTCAACCTCTAATTTTTCCATACTTCAAGCTACCTACTTGAACTTAATCCTCTAGTTATGTACAGGGAGGGAAAGAAAAAGGAACGAAAACTTTCAAGATTGTTAAGAGCCAATATAGGTGTACCAATCAATATATTCTAACATCATGCATTTCCCATCAGTTTATGGGCAAACAAACTGAACTTAAAACAAAACTATAGCCTCAAATGCAAAAAAAATGTATGAGAAAATGATCAGAGTAACTCTTCATTATCCACCATTACTCTTTTTATCCAAATTAAAAGAACTATCAAAACAAAATGCAATAATGAACCCAAAAACAAGGAAAGTCAAGGGATCACCTTGTACCCCATTAAAGCTAGAACTTTAGCAGCTCCATAAAACCCACAAAGAAACAAACTTTTGAATCAGAAAACACCCGTTAAAGCCTAAAAGCATCAACTTTTGTCCAAAATCAATAAAATTTGTGAAATTGAGAAGCAAATCCAGAGGACCCTTTTAAGATTAGAACTAGAAAAGGCAAGGAAACGGGTTCTTGAAACTGAAAAGAGAATTTGGAAAGCTGAAGATACACCCACGAGTTTTCCAAAGATGGATGATAAGAGCAGACCCAAAAACAAAGGTGCTTCTTATATGCTAGATAGATTTCAGGATGGAGACTTCTTCATGTTTTTCCTTTCTTTCTCATTTTTTTATTCCCTCTATGTTGTCTGTTAAGTACCATGATGCGTTTCAGTTTTTTGATTTCAAAAAGTTGGTGTGCTAGCTGCTAACATGGGCTGTCCTTTCTGGCGCATTATAGCAATTGTTAGGGCATTATCCAAAAACAAAATGAGAGATGGTGGTGGTCCTGAAGTCCTGGTAGAGTCTCAAACTGCCGTCTAGACGTTGCCATGCCCGGATAACTAATACCTCGGTTAAATATCGCGAAAGCTTTGACTTTTGATAATTTAAAAAACAAAAATATGTAATCGCAATATATAATATTTGTTATGCAATTATTGCCATGTCTAATTTCAGACATTGATATGGTTCCTATGTGAATTTACTCTTTAGTCTACTTGGATCGATGACATTTTTGCTAATTTTGTTCACTTCAACCTTCACCTCCTTCATTGCTTGTTTAAGAACGTTGAAAATTATTTTTAAATTGTTTTAATAATTTAAAAATACAAAAAAAATTGTTCTAATAATATAATTAGACCGCAATATTAACATCACTGCTCTCTGGCTTAAAAAAAATACCAATAAATCCTAGTATTTTATGTTGATTTTCAACGAACATTTCATACAAGGACCCCAGTTAGATATATTTCCATCCTCATTGCAGAGTGGATTAGCAATGGCCAAACTTTTCCAATTGGACCGTTCTAGTAGTGGTGTATGAATGGGTGGATGGGTCATATGTTTGTAAATTAGAATGTCCTTTTCTCGAGAATCCAAGATTGGGGGATTCTTCATTCATGGTGGGCATCACCACTATGTTGTTAGGATCAATGCTACTCTGTTTTGCTGACTCATCCAAGTTCCACCATGCTCAATGGGGAAGCATTTTAGCATGAATAGGTTAAAGAAACAAGCAAGTCTCAACACGAGTTTGGCTCTAAGCTTATTCATATAATCTAGACTGTAGGGAATAATCTTCATCTCTAGTGGAGGCATAGCTATTTTTTGAAAGAATCCACCTCCCCTCGTACACTATCCAGGCACCATTGGTGTCGCACTGTAACTCACATTTTACAGGCAGGACTGCACTACAGTTCAGAGCATTTTGACACTATAAGCCGAAGGGCAACTAGTTCCCTTTGCAGTCCAGCAAGACATACGGCAATGCAGTGCAGTAATATTGAATCGTGTCTAGACTCACAAGAGAAGGAATATAGACATGTGGGCTTGATGATAGGAACTTGTTTTAGGATTGTTTATTGCCATGCTTGGTGCTTCATGAGAAACGGGGTTAGAGAACTGGGGAAATTGGTATAATCTAGATATGTAGGGTTTGAGATCATAAACAAGATAACTATGAGGAACCAAAGGAATTCAAAGAAATATCCTTAAGAATTAATTTGGTTGATGGAAGATGATTTTCTTGCTTTGACTGCTTGACAACCTTCCCATTTTCCATGCATAAAGCACCATCTGCAAATTCAAGTTCTTCCAATCGATGGGTCTCCTCAGATGCATTTAAGGAGTTCTTAACGCCTTTGACTAAGCCAACCTGATATGCTAATGTACATTGATAGAATATTTCCCTTGATCTTCTGCAGAATGTTAGCACAACATATCTTGCCTTATTGGTGAAAGATTTTGCTTCCTTTAACATTCCCCCTCAGGTTGGCATATAAATGTCAAGAATTCCTAACTTCCCTATATGATGATGGAAGTCAGCTTGCCCCAAAGGTTTTATAAATATATCTGCAACTTGTTTCCCTGTTTGTACATACGTTGTTTCAATTTCCCTATTTTGAATGCGTTCATGAACTGTGTAATGGTCTAACTCAATGTGCTTAGTTCCCTCATGATGGACTGGGTTTGCTGCAATGTGCAAGGCTGCTTGGTTGTCACAAAACAACTTTGTTGGCCCGTGATGATCAACACCCAAATCTTTCAGCAAGTATCTCAGCCAAGTGAGCTCACAAGTAATGGCTGCCATCGACATGCACTCAGCTTCTGTTGAAGATCTTGATATCGTTGATTTCTTCTTGCTTTTCCAGGACACAAGTGCTTGGCCAAGAAATATGTAGTATCCAGTGACTGATCGTCTCTTTGTTGGGCATCCAGCCCAATCTGCATCACTATACCCGACTAAGTTCAATTGTCTATGTGAAGGGAAGAATAGTCCTTGACGTGGAGCTCCTTTTAGGAAACGCAGAAGACGGTGTGCAGCATCAAGGTGTGGTCTTCTAGGTTGCTGCGTGAACTGACAAAGTGTGGAGACAGAGTACATGATGCCTGGATCCTTGAGAAGTTCACCATCCGAGGGAGCTGGTTTCACATTTTGCTCCATTGGAAATTTGACAGGCTTAATTAGCTCCAAGTAGACTAGTTTCTTCCAGCATATCTAAATATCTAAAGCATACTTTTGCTGATTAATAGCAATACCAGCCTCGGATCGAGCAATCCAAGATCTTTGATCTTAAAACAAATGCTCAGAAACCTCTTAAGATCCTTGATAGCTTCTTCATTATTTCCTATGATAACCATGTGATCAACAGAGTAATATGGCAGTAAAAGAATTATCTTGAACCTTAGTGAAGAGAGAGCAATCTGCCCTGGATTGCTTGAAGCCAATCAACATAGAGTAATATGGCAGTAAAAGAGTGGAGGAACGACTGAAATTGTTTGCTAAGTGGGGGTTCTGCCTCGTCTGAAGAGAATATAGCCCTTTATATTGCTTGCCCAGACCAATCGTCCTCCTCGTAACCATGTCCTGTAGAACAACTTATCACCCTTGTAATAAAACCACCACCACCATCAAATTCCATCATAGACGAATTTAGAACAAACCTACAAAATAATTCATACCAAATTAGGGAGTTACTTTCTAAACTCATTCAATGCCAGCTACGAAATAATTCATAAAAAATCTCATTTCAGTCCTTATAATTTTTTTTAAATTGTTTTGGTCCTTAAAATTAATATTTTTCAATTTAACCCTTTATTTTTAATATTTGATCCTCAAAGCTCTTAGAAAAAAATTACTTCATGTATTATATAGTTTGTGCAATTAGATCCACACATGTTATTTTTTAAAGAATAATATTAGCCATGTATAAAATGGATATCCATAATAATAATAAAATAAATAAATAAATATATATATATATATATATATATATATATATAATGAATTTTTATTGGGCGGGTAAAAGGAGGACCCGCTTGGTATCTGCACATTCCCATCCTTATTCCTACGTGATCTTTAATATTTGGCCGTTAAAAATAAAAAAAAGGGGACAGCATCTCTTATCCAATCTCTCTTAACATTTGCCTTCTTTTAAAACTGAAACAAAACTCTGTTTTTGTCTCTGTCCCTTTCTATCTGCTATGGCTACTTTCTCTGCAACTCTACTAAAAAGCTCCTTTCCTTGCTTCTCTCTATTGCCACAGACTTTAAGAAGAAACCATCTTCATATTCCATCCATTAGAGCTGTAAAATCCACTGAGCCAGAAAAAGAAAAGGCTACCAAAACTGAAGAACCGTCCACTAATGCACAACCTTCAACTTCAACGGCTGCTCCTAAGTCCAAGAAACCCATTTATTCAAGTGGGTTCTTAAGTTTCACTCTGAAAAAGATCAGACAGTTTTAAGAATAGAGAAAAGGTTCTTATCCACTTTTTTTTTTTTTTTTGTGGCAGTGAAGAAAGGACAGATTGTGAGAGTGGATAAAGAGAAGTACCTCAATAGCGTAAATGTAAGTTTTGGTTTCATATTTTTCTTCTTTTCTTGTCTTGGATCGTTTTGTTTCCTTAAGGTTTTTAAATTACTATGTTCTTGGAGATTAGACACAGAAATCACTACTACTCTGAAGAGATTTTCTTCTTCTTTTTTG
>Ga0325400_1006239_pt1 | contig 11312 bp, 9 predicted proteins | sample PopdelMetagenome_2_FD_205662 | JGI IMG/M metagenome (GOLD analysis project Ga0325400, IMG submission 205662) | Populus deltoides microbial communities from Bellville, Georgia, United States - Xylem-PdKOR-R1 | ecosystem: Host-associated > Plants > Phyllosphere > Stem > Wood/Secondary xylem...
CAATCCCAACACAAAATCATTTTGAGTGTTTACAACACCATCAACGATTAACGTTGGACCACATAAAAGATGTGGTCATTGATGGAAAATAGGTTGTAAAAAGAGTTTGGCAAGTGCAATGCTATGTTTTATATCTTTTTGTTAAATCAAAGGTGGTAAGTGCATTGTTGCAGGAGTGGCTTCCAAGGTTCTTATAGTTGGTCTTCCTATAACCAACACTATCACTATCATTGACAGTGGACTTCTAGTATGTTACAATGGTCCCGTATGTTGAAGCCAGTAGGAAACAAGTCTACATGCTCCTATGAACCTGCAATTTCTAACACAACACAACCACTGAATTTTTTGGTCCAGAAATTTGAATAGGACATGTAAGTAACATGTATGAATGCTCCTATTAGGTTGTGATTTCTAACACATAACAACAATTGAGCTTTTTGGATTAGAATTTCAATGAAAGTCCTAAACATTCATAAGAATGTATATTTACCATTATGGGCTGTATTGCTTGAAAATAGAGAACAAGCTAGGTGGTTTACTTTTGGTTTGCCCTTTTTAATTCAAAGATTTCTTTCATTCTCTTCATGTTTTATTACTATTGATATTGGATTAGCATTATCCTTCACTCCATTGATTTTTGCTCATCTCATTAATGTCCATGAATAATATCACCTTCTTTTTACAGGAAAATTGAAGCTCTAGAGAGGCTGCACCACCGCTCTAAAAATTTTTTTGTTGATGCAATTGTGGCCTTCATCAACTTTTTCACGACTGCTATGTATATTTATTAAGAAACATGAAACTCCATACCATGCTATACTAACGTGCTTAATTGAACAAGACAATTCAAATATGTAATTGCTTTGAAGGGTTTGAAACAATTCATACGGCTGCTTTGTTGTTTTATATTACAGCCTTGCACATGTTAAAAAAGATAATGCATGCTGCTTTTATTGTGTTTATATAAACATAGAACTAATATCTCAATTCGCTGCGAAGCCTGCCCCGCAACAAAGCGCGAGCAATAAATTTAGTTTCACTTAAAATTAAATCCTTCTATTATTTTTACATACATTTTTCATCGGGCTGGCCTGGTCTGCCCCAATATATATATTAACCATCAAAAAATATTAAAATAACGAACATATATTGACCTGTCAAAGAATCAACTGAATATTTTCATACTTTAGCCTTACAGATCCAATACAATGAAGACACGTAGACATAAATTACAACTATAATATAAGAAGCAACTTCTGAATGCTAAATATTCGAATGTGTACTTGATTTTTTTATTTTTTTATTTTGAGTGTTTGTACTTTTAAAATTTTATTATTGAGCTCTATTGATTTTTAACAAATATATATAAACTGTGCAATCGTAGACCAGACCAAATTAATTAAAATTAAAAGTTGAAATAACAAAGTATTTTAAGATTTTATTTAAATTAAAATAACAGCAAAGGGTGTCAAAACATAAATTATTTTAAATTATGCGCAGTGAATACTTTTTAGCTTTTAATATTTAAAACACTTAATTGATAAGTTTTTGAAAGTACGTACAGACACTCAAATAAATAAATACACACGCTCAAGCAAAAAAAAAAAGAAATTAAAACTATGTACACTCAGTTTGAAATAAAGTGAAATATTTATGCATATACATGCTAACGTGTTAATTTAATAGCTGCATGAATATATATTTTATAAAATCTAATAGAAACACTTGATTAGAAAGAGAAAAAATTTTAAAAAAATTCTACATTTAAATTAAAAAATAAAAATCTATACACTCAAATAAAAAATAAATGAATTTACACACCAGAATTATCATTCTCTAAAAGAAATCCAATTAAGATCAAGTATCACAAATAAATTAAAAATCTTGGCCGAAAATAGAGGCTTGTAGATTCATATGGAACAAACAAAAAACTTGAAAATATTGTTTTGTTTAAAAATCTATTTTTTCTTTGTTTCTTTTTTCACTTCTCTTAGGGGAAAATTATTTAATTTAAACTCTTGGCTTTTGTTAGAGAGAGATTTCCACTTCTGATTGTGTAACTAAAGATTAGAGAAGATTTCCTCTTCTCAATCAAAACTGTTGATCTTTCTAACAGCTTTATTTTGGTTATTTCATCCAGATTTGTAGGGAAAAAATCCCACTTTCTCCCAGTTATTTTTCGAAACAAGAACAGCGTAAAGACGACACGGATATTTAAAACCCGTTATTCTTCAGGGAATCTGAGATATTCTAGGGTTTCATACAAATATTTACTCCGATATACTTACCGAGAAATCTCAAATCTTCACTTCCCTGTAAATTGCCGACACATTTGCAAATCTTTAATGTCTCTCAACGTCATAAAAAGATAACCAGCCCAGTGCTTAGTTTGGTTGATCCCTTCAAGACAAGAAAAAGATCGAGCAAAAGTCATTGATTGATCGTATAGCTAGCTAGCGATGCAATACAGAATTAATAGAAGAAGCAAGCTCTCTTGTGCCCTAGAGATGCTTTCTCTAGACCCTCTTCCATACAAAGCTCTTCTCTTTCTCTTTGCCATAATCTTTCTTCTTGTGACATCTATGCATTCCTTTGAGGCTGAAGGTCCAGAATATCGGACGACGTTCCAGTGGGTGCTTCCTGCCACGCCTATAACCATGCTGTTTATCATACAACGTTTATCTTCATTCAAAGGCTTGTTTGGGAAGCAAATGATGACCAAACCCTACTTGTCCTTCGACAGAGTGTCACCGTGGTTTGTGGCTGTTTTGATCGTTCAGTTGCTTGTTATGGCACAGTACCAAACATCTATACACCAAAGATGGCCTGTTAGGTTTTAATGTATTTGTCATGTGTGTATCCCTCTTTAATTTGTACGTGTTTTTCATGCAATATATATATGTCTTCTTGAAAACTGTAGATTTAGGTTTTTGATTTGTGCGAGGGGTTCGAATTGTAAATTAGGGTTTTGATTCTTTATTTTTTCTTTACACGAATGTCAATTGTGCAATCTGATTGTTTCCTGATTTCTTGTTTCTTTAAGATTTTGCTCATTTGCCTCGTAAGATGCAATTTTAGTGGTTGTTAGAAAAAAATACTAAAACTCCCTAGATCCGTCCGGGACTTCAAAACGATTAGGAGATATAGTCATTAAGAACAATTATCATAGTTTTTACGTTGCTCAGGAGAATCATAATGATATATATTATTGTATCAGATATTGAGCTAGAACATGGAATTAATGGCATCAAATGAAAATGAAAGTTAACATGGCGAAGGAGACTTTGGGATTGGAAAATGGTCAAGGAAAGGGAATTAAAGAAAGGGAATTATTGCAGATGCTATATATCTAAGATTTCTAATTTTCTACAAGTCAAGGATAGAAAGATTTGGAAGTCAGATCCCAAAGGCTTTTCCATTCTAGAGACTGCCAGATAATGATGATAAACTATTTTAATCAGATATATCTGGTCCTCTTTTGCTCTCCCAAGATACATTTTAATCTTTGGCCGGCTATTTTAAATAAATTACCCACAAAATTTTTTCTTTGGAGAAGAGGTTTGCTGCAAAAAAATGATTTAACATGTTATTTTGCTGCAAAAATGTTTTTTTGTCACCATGTTTAGGTCAACAATGGATTTTTCTAGAGAATTAGATGCACTCTTCCTACAGTGACGTGAAATGATAATGGGCTAGATGTGCAATGAAAAGCGTGGTTATTGTTCTTCTATGGTATTGTCTGTTCTCTCTAGAATGCTTGAAATAATTTGGTTTTTAATGAGATAGTTTTTTATTAGGATGATATCTATCATTCCATTTTCTATAAAGTTGCAACTTAAGCAAAATGTGGTTGTGAAAGTTTAAATTTTTCTATGCTAGAATAGATTTGCTTAGACCAGTACCTGATGAGCTTCTTATGTGGATCAACATGACCAGAATTTGAAGTAATTTGACTTAGATACCACCTCCGGTAAGGATGTTAAAATGGAATTTGGATGGTTCTTCAAATGGTAAACTAGATCCCTGTGGCATTGTTAGGGTTCTAAGAGATCATGAAGGAAATTTTGTACGTGTCTTCTTCTACAAGTATAAAAAAAATCAAATGTGGTTGAGATTTTGGCAATTAGAAAAGTATTGATTGTTCCTATGCACTTGATAGAAATTAGATTGTGGAGTCTAATTCATATAATATCATTACATGGATCAAGAACAACAATATCATGACATCATGACGCTTACAAGGTGATGAAGAATTATGTCGCAGATCATTTGACAAAGTAAAGAGTACTCAGAAAAGCTTGGTTTTAGCTTGTTTTTAATTTCAATGTTTGGTTTTTGTTATAATATCGTTTTGTTTATTACTATTTAGTTTTTGAAGTACCTTTTTCTTTCTTTCTCTCTGTATAGCCATTTTCTTACTGGCTATGAGAGATCTTAATGAAGTTATATCATCTTTTATCCCAGAAAAAATGACAAGCAGCTAGCCACGCCGCATCTACAGTCAGAATCCATTGAACATAGTTTTGCAATAATCTGCTGGCCTTTTCTCCTTTACATGCTATGACTTGAGGCGTTTGTTCATTTGTTGTAAGATGTTAAGAGGAACAGTAACGAGGTACGTACGGATACTTTTGAATCGTGGGACTAGCTTGTGATGACCAACCAGCAAAATAGAGCATACTAGCGAAAGTGTCAGTTTCTTACTCATGAGAGAGGATTTATTTCTGCATCCAGTGAAAAATACACAGATTCGCCCTTCCAAGTTTCAACTGAATTCTCAAGTATTACAGCATGAATTACACTTGACCTAAGTTGGGGTCTTGGTATGAATCTCTGTCATAAAGCTGCGTGGCACATATTTTGCTCCTTTTCGTCAGCTATCTTTTCCCTAGAAACTAATGCTGTCCAACATCCGCAGGCAGTATGGCTGCCTGAAAACTGTTTCTCTTGATTCCAATGAACTCATTAGAAGAAGCCAAAAAAAGTGGCAACAGCAAAAACAAGAAACAGCACTCCACCCAAGTAGCCAACCTGGTTTGAAGGCAGAGTGAATTGCGTAGAACACAGAATATCAGTAGCAATATTTTATGATAACCTATAAATGCATGGTTGCGGCTCTTACCAGCTTTTCTGAAATGTAGTTTGCAAGAAAGGCTCCTCCTAGAATCGCAATGGATGTTGCAACCAGGTGTCCAGCAATGGCTCCTGTTGCCACGCCCCATGGAGACTGCAGAAAGGGCAAAGGGGAGAAGCAATACTGTGATTGATTCTCGATTGTGAAGAGACAATCATATGATCAACAGTTCATGAAATTGCACCTGCGCAGCTCCAAGAGCAATTGTTGCAAGCATCGAGCGATCTCCCCATTCCTAGAACCAATTAGGATATGGTGAAATTGGACACTTTGGTTCATAAAACAACACCTTTTAGCATTCTGTCTCACAGTGAAGTTGCCAGCTATTACAAGGAATAACTGTGCACGGATATGAAAATCTGCAACTGTATCCAATTGTTTATGCTACAATTTTAATGACAATTTCAAGGTGCAATTGCTTGGTGCAGAGGTGATGTCTTGAGCTTAAAACTACAAGAGAACATACTGGAGCTTTGGGAGCCAAGAATTCAAGCAAAAACCACACAGAGGACCATGTCAAAATCCCCCCTATCAAGGGCCCTTTAAGTGAGACCATGTGGGGAAAAAATTTCTTACCATTAAACTAAAAGAAAAGGATGGAAGTATGGATGCTTACCGCAAAGAATACAAGGCTGAATGACTTCCACACAATCTCAAATGGATTTGTGAGCAGTTTTGAGACCTGTAGACGTTAAGGAAGTATCTGCGGCCATGAATTTTTGGGAAAAACCCAATGAAACAAATTCCAACACAAAACAAAGTCTCCTAAAATCATCAGACAAGTATACGCCATTCATTTTCCTTTTGCAACTCACTCGGAAAGAATGAACTGAATATATTCCTCAAAAGCTCAGGCTTCCAGGTTACGAGATTACCTTCACAAGCTTCTCAGCTTCCGAGTATTCATCTAGTTCTGGACTGCTTTCGTCGCTAGTCTTAACATCATTTGTTGGAAGATCCCATGCATCCTTTATTGATTTTAGCCCGAAGAACATGAGAAGTGTTACTGCTGCATATTCTCCAATTGGCAGGGCTGTTCACAAGCTAACAAGATTAGAGATGTTTCTATTTCACTAAAGTCATTAATAAAAAACACAAGCAAGTCAGTTAGTTGACAGTTACCAAGACTACAGCTTACTTGTTTGGAACTGAGCAGGTACTGAATGAAAGATTCGTCCAATTACAACTGACAAGATTGTCATAAGTGAAAGAGCACCCATTGACCCCAGAAGAACCTGGTAAATGATTCAAGGCATTGAAAGAAAAATTTAGTACAAAAAGTAAGCGTTAATTGATATGAGATCATCATATCTAGATACTATAATACACATCTGCAATAAACAACCACCAATCTTAACTTAATGATGGTTGCTAAGTGCTTCAGATTCATCGTTTCATGTTGAAATTGTATACAAATACACTCAATATTATGGTGTTTATTCATAGCAAAACTAAGACAACAGATAAACAAGAAGATTCTGATCTCCAATCCAAAAGATACTGAAAGAAAACTAGATTGAATAAAAAAAACTGTAATGTGATTGTTTCAGATATGTTTAGGATTGATCTATTTCATTGCTTTTAATCAGTCCCTTCGCACCCTGCCTCACAAAAACACATCCATGAGAAGCTTTCTGGTGACAACAGTGACATACCAAGTCAAATCTATAATAAATGAGTTCTGGAGTCACCTTTCTGCAATTCAAGGAGGGGTGACCACTAGTATTTTCTGATTAGAAATGAATGGCAATGACAATCAGTGCCACTTATTACTATCTCATTTGTCTTCTTTTTTTGGGAGTAAGTTGACAACTTCTCAGGGTTTTCAGATTTTTATTCACGCCTAGGGAATAAAACTGTCATATTTATGACCTCCTTTAAGAAAATTGAATCAGAACAAACATTGAAGAACATGACATAATCAATAAGTTTAATAACTCAACAGTAAGCAATGCTGACGTAAGAATGGGGTGAATGCTTGTGAGAGACATACCAGTCCTTTCTCATATTGCATGGCCAAGAGTGCAGCAATAAAAAATGTCTGTCAATACAAGAGAAAGTTAATTTCAGGCTCCAGAAATTTGGAGGTACAAGTAAGATAGAATGTGGTAACCATACTAAGTGATGACTATTGATCTTTCAACAATTTCATCCTGTTTGCAACTAATAGTTGACTGCAGCAAGCAAATGGGTTCACATGTAAGAAACAAAATCCTCAAATGCGTAAAACATATCCCAATCGGACTCAGCCCTATGCTGTACTGCCTTTATTTTTCACACATTAGCTACATGAATCTTTCTCATCAGTTTGTGCTCCTCCCGATCACCATTCTGCTTATGTTTGAATGATGCCCTCAATTAAATTAGAAAAACAAAAGGTTCCCTTAGAATAAGATTTCCACCATTCATTTGTTATGTGTGAAGCCATAAAAAAAAAAAAAAAAAAAAAAAACACTGAGAGCAAAGAAAGAATAAGTTACAAGCAAACATATTCACACTTCCTGTCAGTCTCTGGATATTTCTGTTGTACTCATTACTCAAGGAGACTAGAAGATCAAGTCCAATAAATCTATCTCACCAGCAGGAGCCAATGAGGTCATCATGAATAACAGTTACCAAGCCTGGCTGCTGGGATGCAGAAAATGCAAAAGGGCATGAAAGCTTGGAAACGTGCAAGGTTAAACATCAATCATTTCAACAAAGGGTGAAGTATCCTCTTTTATTTTTGGGCAATCAGTTTCAAATTTTTTTTTTTTTTTTTTGAGAATTCAAATGTAATTGTTGCACAGATATGTTACACAATTTTAAAAGCAGCCACAGGCTGCCTCCCTGACTGCCAAAAAGCATCCAGCATGTACGCTTTATTTATCATTTGTTCAAGTTTGCCTGCAGTTGCAACCAAATTGCGTTTGGCTTTCCTTTGCCCTTAATTTTGGAAAACTGGTATGATAAAAAAATTATTTCCTCTATCTATAGTTTGGGAGGCTCCAAAAGTTTGGTTACTTTAACTTTGTGGTGAAAATCACAAAATAGCTGACTTATTCTCAAATGAATTATAAACAGAAGTAAGATGTTTTCCTCAAATGTTGGAAGAGCAGATAATAGAGGAAAAAGTCTTGAGATAGTAGTGGTTGTTATTTGGTCAGCAAAATCATGAAAAAGTGAGCAACTGAAGCCATCAGTATATTAAAAAATGATGTAACTAATTTTCTTCAGTTGACAAGAAATTTGAGCAATTGGATTGTATGCTTTAGGTCATACTTCAAGTTTTCATTTCCCAGGGAAGTTGTTATACCCTCCATGTTCTCTACATTTTTTTCTCTTGTATTTCTTCTCCTTACCTTTTCCTTCAGGGAAAGATTTGAATAAGAAAGAACCTTCTTCCACAAACTTTTGCTAAGAGCAAAAGGTTAGATGGATACATTGAAAAATGTCAAGCCGTCTAGGCGTTGCATGCAGAACTTCAATAATGGAGATAAGAACTGAACTGAGTAAATCAAAGAACAATATCATACAAAGTTTCAAGGACATAGAAGTAGTTGGAAATTCAAGAAAAAAGTTATATAACTGTAAACTGGTTACCTTGTCCCCGATTTCAGAAACAAATATTAATGTGAATGCAGCAGCTAATCCTGACTTCGCGATTGCTGCTAAAATTGATGAAGGTCCAGCTCTCACAAAAGCAATAAGTGAAAATACCAAAGCACATCCAAGTAGCACGATAGCTATAGATAGAGGATAAGGAATTTTGCTGGGTGGTTTTATACTGCAAATACAAAACAAATATGAGTGACATCTGACTTCAACGTTGTCCATCCTAGGCCCCTGGCAATTTAGAGTTCAGGTGTACTGATTAGATGTTTAAGATCATCAATGATAAACAAATTTAGAAACAGTCTTTTCAATGTTGAGGGTTATTGGACCAAAAACAAGTTTGGGTTTGAAATCAAATGAATACTCAAAACAGCGAAGTAGTCTATCCCCAAAAAGATATAATTCCTCATTGATGTCCACATCATGTAATTTTCATAAAGGATAATAGAGGAGGTGCAGAAATCTTTTTTCAATAATTCTGACAGTGAAAGGCTGCTTCTAGCTTCCAACGAGGGGGAAAGAGGGGTTGAAATCATACAGTACAAAAAGAAAAGCTACTTAAATAAGATTTAGATAACTTCTTCTACTGAAAAAGGTTGCCAGCTCCACTTTCTGAAAGAGTAACTAAGTAATAAAAACACTCGAGGATTTTTCTTCCAATTATGCATACAAATGTTGCTAAATATGAAATCGCACACCATATATGACTATTTGAAGCTTGCAGTGCCATAGAACTTGATGCATCAAAGAGAGGAATTATAGTGCATCATAAAGGCTTAAACAACACAAATGTTTACCACATTGTAGTTTTATAACAATCAGTATTTCATATCACTTACATTTCAGGTAAGTTGTCACCAGGTGGACCACCGGCAAAACTTTTCTTGTTGTCCTGTTCCTCCTCACCTTCATAGCCCCCAGATCCTATAGTAACATTGGATGCTTGTGCTCTAAATGTGTTGAATCTGTTCAACTTTGAGATCTCTCTGCATCTTACTATTAAAGAACATGTTACCCACTAATTGAACACCAAGACCACTGACAATAGACATGATGTAAATACATAGAACATAAATACATTTACTAGAGAGGCATCTTATTATTAAATCCATGTACTCCCCTTTTCTTTTTGTCTTCGTTAAGCATCAACAAATATAAAAATCTATTTGCAAGGTGCATGTCATTTTTTAGTAGTACAAATATCAACAAAGAAAGTTTATCCATGAACTACTTTAGAACCCAAAGGGATGACACTCAATAGCCTCCATAATTATACCTGAATTTTATTTCAGCCCGACTGCAGAAGTTGGAGAGTCTTACTTGATAGCACACCATGCACAGGAGACGAAACATTGCAGCACATTCATGTTATAATAGGGTTTAATAAAGAATTAAGGATCACATCAGGCCAAGCTACTAGGTATACCTCTGTGCTCAGGCCCTCTCTAGTCTCCATAATGCTTAATGAAGATGGAAAGAAAAAGGGAGTACATAGATTTAAGCCACTAAATTGTTGGGCTCATAATGAATTTCGAGCAGATATCCTAGTTCAATATATTTAAAAATCCATCCCTAAACAATACCCAAACTGGTCAGTACAGCTACCCTGCATGGTAACTACTCTCCAAAGACAAACCATCCACATGCCACGCAATAGTTTAAGTGTTGTTCGTTTTTTCTATTTCATCATTTTAGCATCCAAAATTTATTAGTTTTCCATTCACCCAAAACCCATTTATTTTATCTGGAATGCTAGAATACAACGAACACTCGTCTAAACTAACTAAACAGCATACAATAGTAAAAGAAATCACATCTATGATCCCTGAAAAGACATCCACCATCCAATCAATCAGCCATGGAAATTGAAGGTTTATAGTGCATGGTGTATATCTGAACTTTAACCAAGAAGAAATCCTACTAGAATCCTAGGAATGATTTTCAAACATTGATTGTAAAAGCGATTAATGCTGGTGTTGTGCTAGAACGAGTACCATATTCTGACAACACAAAAATGCCCCTCACTATATTTGGACTCATTACATTTTTTTTTCATCCATTCACTTGAACAAAACCGTTAAAGCATGATCGATGGCAATTGCAACTCCACACCCTTTATGCTCCACCATATACAATTCCACCTTTTAATCCCAGCAAAAAGAAAAAAACAAACAACAATAATAACAACAGAATAAACCAGTATCCTCAAAATAAGCTCAAATTCTCCACCTCATCCTAACAAAAACTTGACTCGATCTAAGCTAATTTTTGTTTCTTAACCCAGATAAGCTCAACTCAAATTTCACTCTGAGGTCGGTCTCCCACCTATACTAACTTAACCATTTAGCACAGCAAGCAGCCAAAATTCAACATACAGATGAAAAGGAAATGAAATACCAGTCAAGTAAGTAGCTTTATCATTTCCTCTGGACAAAGAATAATTTTTTTTTAACACAAAAGGAAATCAAAGTGAACAAAACAAAAGAACTTACATGAATATGAAATGGCTTTTCTAGAAATCCCAGCAAAACATGGAACCAAAGGCAGTAATGGAGGCTTTGCGCTGCTGCTGCTACTTGAAGTT
>Ga0325400_1006243_pt1 | contig 11311 bp, 7 predicted proteins | sample PopdelMetagenome_2_FD_205662 | JGI IMG/M metagenome (GOLD analysis project Ga0325400, IMG submission 205662) | Populus deltoides microbial communities from Bellville, Georgia, United States - Xylem-PdKOR-R1 | ecosystem: Host-associated > Plants > Phyllosphere > Stem > Wood/Secondary xylem...
AAAAATCATATTCTACTTTCCAAAACAATATTACATGATCCACCTCCTAACATCATGAGCCAAACTAACAGAATTTTCACATATCACTAAATTTGTCCTAGTCATTTTGTGATGGATGCATTATTAATTATTTCATTCCATAATTATAAATGTGCTATTAAATGTGAAAAAATTTGCATTCCAAATATGATTTACTAACTAGATGATTTGAACAAATTTAATTATTTGTAATAGTTCTATTGGTTTGGTCCATGATCTTAGGTGATGGACTAGGTCCGTGTATTAATTCATCATAATTTCCAATTTAGTTGTTCTTCATCCACATCAAGACTAGCATGAGGTGATGTACCAAATGTCAATAAGTTTGAAACATGCCTACCAAATTGGAGCAGGTGGATTGAAACTTCACTCAATAATCTCAATTTAATTGTGTTTTACACCATAAGTCCATAATATAATGTCATCTATGTATAGTCAATTACATTATATTCCTCAGAGAATAATTTTCACTCATATTAATTGCATGCAAGAGTAATATACATGATTGGAAGGAACAAAAAATCTACACAAACTTTAAAAATGTAAAGGGTAAGCCTTAAAAGTAGAAAAAAACCATAAGAAAGTGAAAAACATCAATCCATATCCCAATATTCCAGTCTCTGAAAACAAGCGAGATTAGACTCCTCTAAAACAGTAAATTCATAAGCATCAAAGTGGCTAGCTATGCAAATCTATGTTTAAAGTCCAAATTTTATAAATAAAAAAAAATCAAACCCCAAATTGCATTAGAAACCCCACAAAACAACTTTACCTTACCTCTAAACTTTTCATCACACTATGGCTTGTTTCCATCCTTTCCATTATACAGATTAATTTAATCATTTTAGCCCTCGCTTTATTCATACTTGCATCTCATCCCTAAGAATACTCCAGACATAAAACCCAATGACCATTCACTATCGTTTAAGACAGACATGTTTGCAATGTTTCATTAGGCTTATCTATGATGAACTACTTTGACTTAAACAGCAGAAATTTATGATTGACAAGTACCTTCCTCATGGGTCCGGATCCTCTTCTTGTTGATGGGGGTTCAACCTATCTCAAAAAAGAATTTCTGTCAAAAATACACTTCTACAAAGGTATTGTACCACAAACACAGATAACCAAATGAAAATGTCAAGGGAAATCTCTTGAAATGAAAAGGAAATAAGCATTAAAGTTTACAAATGAGGTAAACAAAGAAGGCCTGACATTCATGAGCAAAAGAGCTTAGTTGAGGTGCACAAATAGAAAATTCTCGAGTACCAAGCACAAGCAGTGAGAACACAGAGTGAAGTTTCATTCTATCCTCTCGACTTAGATCATCCATCAAATCCACAGTTGACATCTATATAGAATTTAAATTCATGTGTTATGGAGCCTTAAAATTTGAATTCACATCAAAACTCATGGAGCTCACACAACGTTAGAATTCCATATTAATTTTCATGTAAGAACAAGCATATCCTGCTGTCAGTTATCAATTTGGAAGCTCAAGACCCAGTTGCTATAAATAAGAAATGAAGAGGGTAATATTGAATCCTTCTTCAGTGACTAAAATGGAACCAAGTGTTAGACTACAGGGGCAAACTAGCTTATTGGTTTTTATTTTTTTATTTTTTGTGTTATGCATCCTCCCTGCCAATACCAACCCGCTTCCTCACCAGAATCTCAAAGAAGATAGACTCTAAGTCCACAACTTTACTAAGAAAGCTAGCTCAGCACACCACCTTTATCATATGAAGTTCATAAAATAAAGAAAATGAGATAATTCAGATAAGAGTCCAATGTAGCAACATCGATAGTCCTCACTAAAAGTGGAAAAGAGCCATATGCAACAAATCACCTCATCAAATTTCATAAAATTTTGTGTATCAAGCTCCCCATTGACCTCTGGTTTAAACGCTGCCTCCATTTCATAAAGTTTGTCCCATACAATATCTTTGAACCAAGGATGAGCCTGATAATAATCAGTGTTAGTAGATGCCAGGAAGAACAATGATGTTACAGTCAAACTAAAAAAAAAGAGAGAGAAAGAATATAAGTATTCATGTCGGAATAAATACAAAAGTATACTTTAATTTGGTCTGCCCCCAGAGTACCAAGCCTATGATCAACGTCACAAAGCAATCTACAGATCAGATCCTTCGCTTCAGGTGTCAGCCTTGCCTCCTCTGGGAATATTAAGTGATTTCTCCAATGCACAATCTGGAATACATTAGTTATCATCTCAGCGAGTTAAAGTGACTCATAATAATACTAGATAAACACGAAAACTAGAGGGAAACGATAGATATCTATATGACAGTATTCTTAAGTAACTACATGGTACATAAACAACAAACAAGAGGCTTGAGTACTATAACAGTTCTTCATATTAGTACTATATCAAGAACATGTTGCTTCTTCCCCAGCAGTAACAACAGAAGTGACATTATCCTAAGATGTCCAGGTCCCAATGCGATGTAATTAAAGCAGTCCCTATGAACTACAGATCACAATGAAATGCTATCATGAACAGCCAGGCCAACCAAATGATATCATAAATACATAGTGGTTTATCAATTTCCAGTGAAAAATCAAAAGCTTCTTTAGTAGAGTCTCTTGAAAGAATAGTAATACAGCAAAGAATGTTGTACATCTCACAATGAGAAAGAGGGACAACATTTAGGTATATGGGATAGTAATGGAAAAGGTAGAACAAAAATAGCTTAAGTTAAGTTATAAGAAAGAAGTTAATTTCTAAAAATTGCCTGAAAAAAAGGGAGATTTAAGCTTAGTTAATTCTAGTTGAGTTCACAATACTTCAATAGGAAACACAAGATTTCATTCTTTGGATGATGAATTAAAAAACAAAGTGGCGCATATGCAAAATCCAAGTATATATTACAACACAACATCACAGAGACACCAAACTGAACGATGATATGATAATGGAGTGCATACCATGAAGCATTGCCGACACAAGGTTTCATTTTTTTTCTTGAAATCAACAAGTTGATGTTAAATTAAAAAAACAGTGCATGTATAAGCAAAATGTAAGTGCATGTTATAACACAGCATCACACACATTGACACCAAATAATATGATAATGAAGAGTATCTCTCATAATATCAAAATAGATCTGCATAACATTAAAGCTAACCAGGTGTCATGGTTCAACTGAAAGAGAAGAAATCAAACAAATGAAAATAACAACCAGACCTTTCTGCAAGTTGTTACTGGATCATCAGAATAAAATGGAGGATAACCAACTAGCATCTCGTACATTATTGCACCAAGAGACCACCTGTAAGAAAGAAAAATAGGTATTCATTTTCACTTAAATAATCATGTATTTCGATGATGGCATGATGGTACAGGTTTTGCATCATAAAGCCCTTATGAAATGTTGTGGAAGAAAAAAAACATACCAATTGTAGTGAAAGAATAGTTCTTAATTGGGGCGACAATGATCCGAATTTCTGAATGATGCAAAAATTTTCACCAATAGCAAAAAGCTTACGCAATTCAGAGGAAAAAGAGTACTAGAATTTCAGACAAATATTCAATCATCAAATGTTGAGTCCACTCCTAATTTGAAGAGCTTACATCAATCAAATTGAACAAAAGCTAATTCCCTATAAAATATCTCAAGAGCCCTAAATAAAATAAGAATTGTTAGATGATCCAGTTCTTCTAGTATGAAAGGATAAATAATTTAGTTATCTTTTTCTATGAACTAGGATCCTATGTTATAAAGTTAGGCAAGTGGAAGAACTGATTTATCAAAAAAGAAAACAAAGTCCGATAATAGATATTGCATAGTTAGAAATAGAGAGAAATTGTGATGAAGAAATAATAGTATGGATTTGATGGCAGTGGATGGTCTCAGACTAGCAGTGGGCAGTGGCATTCATGGTTTTGGCAACAATAGCAATAATGCCAAAGTTGTCGCAGTTGTGATGGTAGCATGAGAGGCCAGGAATACTCATGGTGTTGGTGTATTGTTGGTGTTGATATAAGAGTGATGATGTGATGTTAAAATTGCAATGGTGATGTTGAAGGCACAGTGATGGCAGTGGTGATGGTGGATGATGTTAATGATGGCTCAGTGGTTGTGGTGATAATGGCAGCATCATGTTGGTCATAGGCAACAACCACAGCAGTAATCAAGACATGTCATCCATGGTTATAGAGTAATTAGTCATGTTTCCATGTTTTTCATTTTTTTTCATTTTCTGAATGAAATTTGTTGAAAAAAATGAAAAGAAAAATGCTTTAGATGATTTATTCCAATGCTTAGCTACAACTGTAAACATAAAAAAAAATGCAATCAAATATTTTGCAAGTTCCAAGAGAAAGTAAAATTCATCCTTATTTACTTACCAGTCACACTCAATGCCATATCCTTTCTTCAACAGCACTTCTGGAGCAATGTAATCTGGTGTGCCGACTGTGGAATAGGCCTGCAATTCAAACAAAGTGAAGAAAGAATCTCAGAAATAAGACCTCTATATGATAGAAATTCTAGGATGGATAAACTAATGATGATGAGAAGATGAAAAGTAAATAACATTATTGTCGGGTAGCATCAAAAAGATAAACTGATAAATCATCCCTGTAATATGGCAGGATAGGATTACACCCTTTTTAATTTTGATAGGTGCATCTACACCTTTGACCTCGTATTTTTGTTCTTAACATTGATCCTAAGTAAGAATTCATTTTCAAAGGAAGAAAAAAATGCAACCCACGCACATATAAATACAAATAAAATTGCATACTGCACATATGCACACACATTTAGAGCATAAAATCCTAATCCTAAAGCTTAAAACATCTAAAAAATCCAAACTAGAAAGAAGAAAAGGATGTTAGACGAGGCAGATTTTCTTGCTAAATTATGTAATGTCACTATAATTCCTTCTGCAAAAATTTGTGAATGTGTTCATCAGAGACACCCTGGAATCAAATTGAAGACATAAGGAATGACATAGTTGTAATATCTGAAAACGATGATTTAATTGAATACCAATTTTCTCCTGTTTATCTGCCAGTGTTGTAGTTGTTCAAGGGGACTTTTCCAGCGCCTTCCACCAGCTTCTGGAAAGTGTCCATCAGCATCCATGGATTCCTTCAAATTTTCATCATCGAGTGCTTCATTTTCATTTATAGCTGATAAATTTGTGCAGTCAAGAGGCTTGCAAAGACCAAAATCAGAGAGCTTCATATGACCATTTTTGTCTAACAATAGATTGTCAGGTTTGATATCTCTGAAAAAAATATACATATGGCTGTCATTGAGAAAGCCGGGGCAAAAGATTATCTTAGAAGTAAAGATAAAGCAATTTAAGATACTTCAGTTCCTCTTATGTTTCTGAAAATGTTATTTCAGGTGAATACCGACCTGTGAATGTAGTTGTGTTTATGAATAGATTCTATAGCAAGAACACTTTGGGAAATGTAAAATCTAGCCATGGTTTCAGTCAAAGTCTCTTCTCTTATCAACAAAGTCATGATGTCACCTCCAGGCAGATATTCCATGATCAGGTATAAGTATTCAGCATCTTGAAAAGAATAGTATAGTTTCACAATACAGTGACTTGCAACTTCTGCAAGCAAATTCCTTTCAGCTTTGACATGCTCAACCTGTGCCATACAAACACAGTTAGCAAGCATATGAGACATACAAGAAAATTGATAGGAACTAAATACAAGTTAAAATGTGTTTCTTTAGATGGAATTACAATTTAAAGACAGACTGTACTTGCTACAGTAAGGACCCACTATTGCTTGTTGCAGTTATTGTTTGCAAAAGTATGTGGAGGAATTTGTTTTCTACAAAAACTGTGTTAAGCTAAAAATTTCAGTTTATCTCTGTTCAGCTTAAAATGCAATTAAAACAACCGTTGAAGTGCAATGACAAATACAGAATAAGTCCTTTCTAACTTAATTTTAATGAAAAAAAATTAATTAGTTTTATTTTTAGTATTTTGTTAGATGTCCATATACCTATAGTTACTTTTTGGTAGAATATATTACTTTTCCAATTACCAGTAGCTGAATTGGCATCCTACACTATCCATTTCCTTTGCAGCTCCGGTTCAGCATCCCTCATGGCAAAGAATATGATATCCAACTTATATTTCAATAACATATGCGTCAATTTTTTAGTTTTTCAGAAAATTTGTAATCATATTAAAAAATGATGAATACATGTAAATTCAATGACTAGTGAGCAACTGTTAATGTTATTGGATACATGGTTTACAAGGATGAAATTGGATAAAATGAAAGTTAATGAGGGGGACTTGCCCTTGCAATGGGAGCATAGATTGTAGTGTGATTGGAGAAAGTGGGATTTCATATGGTTCAGCAAATCACAGTTTTTGAGTAAGATTATATTCAGGAAAAGGTGATGTTTTGAATATAAGCATATAATTCAATATGAAATATGAAGCCTTTGGAACAGAAAATGTAGTTTGGCTCCATAACCATGATGCCAAATGGGTCCTATGAATCTGCTTAAAAAGTGTATGATTCTAGTTTCCACATTCAAATCCTAGGAGACTAGCTTATCGACACATCACAAACTACAGTGGCTTCACAGATCCTCTTTGGAAATTGAAAGTGATAACAGATAACATGAGGTGCCTAAAGCATCAACATTCAGCAAACCACATTATCTTAATTGAACAGTTATGCCAGTGCATAGATACTGACAAATGGAATGAGATTTTCTCATTAATGTCTTCAAAAAAATCACAAGAAAGAAGATAAGCCTGAAATGAAACTACACAACTGTCTCAATCATAATTCCAAAATGAATGCATGAAAAAGTTCACCAGATACCTTGTCAGAATCAACATCCGGTAAATGATGCACCTGAGGTGTAGCAAAGATGATAAAAACTTGGTTTCATATTAACAACAACCTTAGCTAATCCTCTGTTTCCCCTCGAATTTTTTTTACGTCCAATCTCTGAACCTATTATGTACTAGCAGTCCACCTTATCTGAAAAGTTCTTTTGACCATGACCTGTCTCTCACTATTATTAACTTGGTAAATTATGAAGCACGAGATGTTACAGAACAACTGACAGAGTCAAGCATGGAGGCATCACCAATACCATAACCCAGGTATCCAGTAAATACAGAACAAATAAATTAAAGAGTAAAATCATAAAATTTAAGTGCATCTTTTAGAAAGAGTTAAACATTCTATAGTTTCAATCTCACCTGCCCCCTACTAAGCATTTCTGACTTCTTCAACTTTTTCATAGCATAGATGTCGCCTGACTTCTTCTCCCTGCATAACCTAACCTGTAAAACAATAAAATATAAGCACTTTAATAGTCTACCACTTAAATATAGAAGCCTCAGAATGTACAAGAAATAAAATAAATCCAGGAAGTGTGATTTTATAACTAAATGTACCCTGGAAAAGCATGTTATACTCAGTATCAGCCAACAACATTATTTTGAATGTCTAGAAAAAAATATTAAAGGGGGGGATGTAGAGAACAAATTATTGAAGATGAGAAAAAATATCAAAGAAGAATGACTACATGAAACTGCACGGGATTTAATAAAAAAAATATATCATCTCATTTTAAAAAAGCCTGACTAGAGCCATCAACACCATTTAATGGCTTTGCCACTATTACCACCACAACACTTTTAATGTTGCCTTTTCATCTCAGTTTTTTTTAGTGATCTCCGAGACCTTATCTACAAGTAGACCAGTCTTTGGGAGAAATCAAATTTCAATATAAGGAAAATATGTGCCCCATGTTTTTAGAGAATATAATCATTTTATGACAAGATTTTAAGTTTATAGTGGTGAGAGATTGTCATCTGTTAGTTGCCAGGTACAACAATACTTCTCATGTAGGTACTAAAAAGCTGAGTGCTGCTCAGCCCTCCACTTCAAAATGTAAAAGCCAAGACCTTACTGTTGGGCTACTTAGTGGGATATGCAGATCAAAGTTCACAGTTTCCAAACAATGAAAGTATAATAAATAACATTGACGATCATCGAAAGGAAACCTCCATCCAAACTTATACAGTAAGTGCATACATCTAACCTCTCCAAATGCCCCTCTGCCTATTATTGTCAAAAGGTCAAAATCATCAACACAAATCTTGTGCCTTTTAAGTCGCATATACTGTGTTTCCTTGTGCTCTAAATCCTTCAGTATGTTAATTTGTTCCTCTTCAGAAACTTGAGAAGATGCCAACTGCTTTTTCAGCTCTAAGCGCCTGCAATCAATAATATCATGTTAGAAACGAATGTATCCAGATCAATAACCCGAACCTACAATCATTACCTCTTCTTTAAGAATTAAATTCACCTGGACGAAGACAATAACTCATTACACGAAAAAAAAAAAGCATACAGAAGTTGAAGAAAACAAAAATGCATACAAAATGATACAGTTAGTGCACGGACTTGTCTGCGTCTGAATGTGCTAGAATGATTATTAAACAAGGAGCCAAATGCCAAGTATCCATGGAAGACTGATCAATGTTGATGGAAAACACAAAATATATGAACCATGTACATCTCGTGAGAGGATTATGCTCATGAAAAGGCAATGGAAATTCACAATATCTACCACATTTAAATGGCAATCCAAATACCAGAACCTAAGCATTAAGAAATGGAGGAAATAGTGAAAGTTAATCCCATAGATTTATAGAGGACAAATTGAAATAAATTTTCTTTTTCCATCCTTCGAATTTGCTGCCCAATTTATCAATTTTAAAGTTGTTATTGCTTTTTCACGCAGAGAAAAATTAGCAATATAATAATAAAACTAGTAACTTCTAAATTAAAACATCATTAGAATGGAAAAGGAAAAGAAAATCCTAAACAGGATCGATCCTCCAAGGAAATTATTTAAACTAAAATTAAACCTTTCTTTGCGTTGCTGGATGTGTTTCATCTGAGCCTTGTAATGATTCTCAATGAAGATCTTTGCAGCAGCTACCCTCTCCAAGGTCAAGCTCGACCCCACCTGATCCCCACCTTCCTCCTCCTCCTCCTCCTCCTCTTCTTCCTTCGCTTTGTTAAGACGATCATCCTCCTCCATTTGTGTAATGATGATGAGGATGGCCCCTTCTCTGTCTCTCTTAGATATGCTCTTTTCTCTCCAAAATTTATGCCTTTTGTTTGGTTTTTGTGAATTTTGATGATTGTGACAACGAAGCAAAGCTGACTCAGTTTTCTTACATGTTTGCCACCAGGGAACTAACTCTTCAGACCACCTCAAACAAAAACAAGAACTGCAACACGTGGAGGATCCGACTTACGGGAATGGTTCTGGACCCACCCTAACTGACGACATGCTGCGCTTGTTTTTCTTTGTTTTTAAGGAAAATTGTACTATGCCTTTGTTTTATAGGTGATCTCAATGCCTTTGCCTCTCTCTGAATGGAAACTTGGCAAAACAATTTCTTCTTCTTCTTCTTTTCTTTTATGGTCCAATGCTATGTATTTTCGGCCATAACACACTAGTATTTCCTAAAATGAAATTTTTTTCTAATATTCATTCTACTCCCCAATACTTTTGTAAATTCTAATTTGTCCCTAAGTTTTATTTTTATGACAAGCAAGTCCTTCTCTTGGACTTTTTTGGTCCTCATATACTACCGTTAAAACAATTTAGACCCTAAATTAATTTATTTTCAATGAAGTTCCTATATGCGACTTAATAAGCAGGATGTGGGTTAAATTGCTTTAAATAGGTATATCCATTTTAAAAATAACTTTTTTGTTTCCTATAATACTATATCTCTATTTTCAAAATCTTCTTTTTATTCCCTTTCTTTTTCTCATTTATTTTCCTAGTTATAAACTTAAAAAATCAAGATGAAAATTAAAAAATAAAATTAGATAAGGAAAAAAGATTTTCATGATAGATATATGATATTTTAAAAACAAAAAGTTATTGAAGATTTTGTTAAGGAAATTTAAATATCTCTTATTTACCTATCTTTAATTCACAAATCTGTTATCTTATGCTTTCCCGAAGAAAAAATAAATTGATAAAGAAAGCATAAATTTAATGGCCATTACAATTAATAATTATAAATAAATTTTTTATTTGTGGTTTACCTAACTAAAATTATAAATCAAAATAATAAGCTATTTAAATTTTTAGATGAAAAATAATTCCTTAAGAGCTTGATGATTATGAATACGTTTTCACTTACGATAATAGTTTATAAGAATATTTTTTTAATTATAAAATTCGTACAATTCTTGAATTTATAAAACCTACTTTTGATCATTTTTTTATTCTTGTAAATTTAGAGTAAATAGTAAGGAAAATAAGTATTGTTAAAAAATAAAACTAAGGATTTAAAGGGAAAAAAAAACTAATGGTATGTGTCTTTTTAATATATAAAGAAAATTAGCATACACAATCATTTAAATAATTGAATATATATATATATATATATATATATTCAATTATTTAAATGATTGTGTATGCTAATTTTCTTTATATATTAAAAAGACACATACCATTAGTTTTTTTTCCCTTTAATATGCTGAATGGAAGAAAAGATTATCAAAAGAAAAGGACTTCAACCGAAGAAAAGAATTTGTTCTAGAATAATGTCAAGATAAATAAACAAGGGAATTTGTTTCACGAGGCTTGGGGGTAAATTATGCAAGTGGAAACATGTTCATTGGAATAAAATTCTCTCTCTCAATTCTTTTCCTCGCATACACTTACCTCGACTTCAATAATGCAAATATGAATTTTACAATTAAGAAACCCGCTCTTAGTTGTATTATTAGCAGTATTATTGATGTTGTAATGTAAGGTTTAGGATAGATCTTTATTTGTGAGGAAATCTCTATTTTATTGTGTTAAATTTTAACTATTATAAGATTCAAATTTTAGCATTATATTTATTTTCTAAATATAACTAATTCCTAACATTCCGAACTTAATAATTATTATGGTTTTTTTTTTTACCAAACTCTAATGGATAATCATAAATTAATTATAGTATTTATTTTGCATTTTAAAACATGAGAAATATGTCATTTTTGTTTTCTTATAAAAATATGCTTGAAAAACTTTTAGGATTCAGTTATATGCACGAAAAAAAATGTTTTTTAGAGGAAATTAATTTTATTGAATTTTTTAATTTTCAATTTTTTAAGAATTTCGAAGAAAATTAGGTATTTTAATACATGATCTGTATTTTATAGTGTAAATATATAGTTTGATATTATGTAAAATTAATAGAAAAGCATGCAAGAAAATCA
>Ga0325400_1006251_pt1 | contig 11306 bp, 6 predicted proteins | sample PopdelMetagenome_2_FD_205662 | JGI IMG/M metagenome (GOLD analysis project Ga0325400, IMG submission 205662) | Populus deltoides microbial communities from Bellville, Georgia, United States - Xylem-PdKOR-R1 | ecosystem: Host-associated > Plants > Phyllosphere > Stem > Wood/Secondary xylem...
CGAACCCGCCGTCCGCGCGGCCGTCCAGACCGCCCACGAGGGCGGCAGCAGTGCCCTCGACGTGGTCGCGCCCGTCGGCGTGCGTCCCGCGCTCATCGCCGCCTTCGCGGCCGAGCGTCCGTTGCTGGTCGTCACGGCCACCGGTCGGGAGTCCGAGGACCTGGCCACCTGGCTGCGCTGCTACCTCCCGCACGACTCCGTCGCGGAGTTCCCGGCCTGGGAGACGCTGCCCCACGAACGCCTCTCGCCCCGCAGCGACACCGTCGCCCAGCGCCTCTCCGTGCTCCGCCGCCTCGCCCACCCCGCGTCGGACGACCCGACCACGGGTGAGGTCCGCGTCGTCGTCGCCCCCGTCCGCGCCGTGCTGCAGCCCCTGGTCAAGGGCCTGGCCGACCTCGAACCCGTCCGCCTGCGGGCCGGCGACGAGGTCGGCCTCGACGAGACCGTCGAGGCGCTCGCGGGCGCGGCGTACACGCGGGTCGACATGGTTGAACGGCGCGGGGAGTTCGCCGTCCGCGGCGGGATCCTCGACGTGTTCCCGCCCACGCGTCCGCACCCGCTGCGGGTGGAGTTCTTCGGCGACGAGGTCGAGGAGGTCCGGTCCTTCTCCGTGGCCGACCAGCGGACGTTGGAGAAGGAGCCGGACGGGGTCTGGGCGCCGCCGTGCCGCGAACTCCTGCTGACCGACGTCGTGCGCGAGCGGGCCCGCGCCCTGGTGGACACGCTGCCCGGCGCGGCCGACGTGCTGGCCAAGCTGGCCGAAGGCATTGCGGTGGAAGGGATGGAGTCGTTGGCTCCGGCCCTGGTCGACGGCATGGAACCGTTGCTGGACGTGCTGCCCGCCGGCACCCACGTCGTGCTGGCGGAGCCGGAGAAGGTCCGCGCCCGCGCCCACGACCTCGTGGCGACCGGGGCGGAGTTCCTCGACGCGGCCTGGATGAACGCCGCCGCCGGTGGGCAGACGCCCGTCGACCTCGGCAAGTCCTCGTTCGCGACGCTGGCCGAGGTGCGTGCGCACGCCGAGCTGACCGGACGGCCCTGGTGGTCGATCACGTCCCTGGTCGAGGACGAGGAACTGCGCGACCTCGAGGACGTGCGGATCCTGCGCGTCGCCGCCCGGGACGTCGCCGGGTACCGCGGCGAGACCGAGAAGGCGTTGCGGGAGCTGCGGGACCTGGCGTCCGCGGGCTGGAAGATCGTCGTGACGACCGAAGGCCACGGCCCGGCCAAGCGACTGGTCGAGATGCTCTCGGGCGAGGACGTCCCGGCCCGGTTGGTCGACGACCTCGTCGAGGAACCGGTGCCGTCGGTGGTCACCGTGACCACCGCGGGGGTGGAGCACGGCTTCGTCGCCGAGGCGCTGAAGACCGCACTGGTCACCGAGGCCGACATCACCGGGGTCGGCGGGCAGTCGACCAAGGACATGCGCCGCATGGCACCCCGCCGTCGGCGCAACGCCGTCGATCCGCTGACCCTGCGGCCGGGTGACTTCGTGGTGCACGAACAGCACGGCATCGGCCGGTTCGTCGAGATGGTGCAGCGCACCATCCAGGGTGCCACCCGCGAGTACCTGGTGCTGGAGTACGCCTCGAGCAAACGCGGCCAGCCGGGGGACCGGTTGTTCGTGCCGACCGACACCCTGGACCAGGTCTCGCGGTACACCGGTGGCGAGGCGCCGACGCTGTCGAAGATGGGCGGGTCGGACTGGGCCAAGACCAAGTCCAAGGCGCGCAAGGCGGTCAAGGAGATCGCCGGTGACCTCATCAAGCTGTACTCGGCGCGGATGGCCACCAAGGGTTTCCAGTTCGGCCCCGACACCCCGTGGCAGCGCGAGCTCGAGGACGCGTTCCCGTACGTCGAGACGCCCGACCAGCTGGCCTCGATCGACGAGGTCAAGGCCGACATGATGAAGCCGATGCCGATGGACCGGCTCATCTGCGGCGACGTCGGCTACGGCAAGACCGAGATCGCCCTGCGGGCCGCGTTCAAGGCGGTGCAGGACGGCAAGCAGGTCGCGGTCCTGGTGCCGACGACGCTGCTGGTGCAGCAGCACTTCAAGACGTTCGCCGAGCGGTACGCCCAGTTCCCGGTGACGGTGAAACCGCTGTCGCGGTTCACACCGGGGTCGGAGGCCAAGGAGACGATCGCCGGCCTGACCGACGGTTCCGTGGACATCGTCATCGGGACGCACCGCCTCATCAGCGGCGAGATCAAGTTCAAGGATCTCGGCCTGGTGATCGTCGACGAGGAGCAGCGGTTCGGTGTCGAGCACAAGGAGGCCCTGAAGACGTTGCGCACCAACGTCGACGTGCTGGCGATGAGTGCGACGCCGATTCCCCGCACGCTCGAGATGGCCGTCACGGGCATCCGCGAGATGTCGACCCTGGCGACCCCGCCGGAGGAACGGCACCCCGTCCTGACCTACGTCGGTGGGCAGGAGGAGAAGCAGATCACCGCGGCGATCCGGCGCGAACTGCTGCGCGAGGGCCAGGTGTTCTACGTCCACAACCGGGTGTCCTCGATCGAGCGGACCGCTGCCCGGTTGAAGGAACTCATCCCCGAGGCCCGGATCGCCACCGCCCACGGGCAGATGGGGGAGCACCGCCTCGAACAGGTCGTCGTCGACTTCTGGGAGAAGCGGTTCGACGTGCTGGTCTGCACCACGATCGTCGAGACCGGGTTGGACATCTCCAACGCGAACACCCTGATCGTCGAACGCGCCGACGCGATGGGCCTGTCGCAACTGCACCAGCTGCGCGGCCGCGTCGGCCGTGGTCGGGAGCGCGCCTACGCGTACTTCCTGTTCCCGCCGGAGAAACCGTTGACCGAGACCGCGCACGACCGGCTCTCGACGATCGCCCAGAACACCGACCTCGGGTCCGGGATGGCCGTGGCCATGAAAGACCTCGAGATCCGCGGGGCCGGGAACATGCTCGGCGGGGAACAGTCCGGTCACATCGCCGGCGTGGGGTTCGACCTCTACATGCGGATGGTGGCCGACGCGGTGCGTGATGTGCGCAACCAGGTGCCGGGCGCGGAGAACGACGAGGAGCCCGAACCCACCGAGGTCAAGATCGAACTGCCGATCGACGCGCACCTTCCGCACGACTACGTGCCGTCCGAGCGGCTGCGCCTGGAGGCCTACCGCCGACTCGCGGCAGCCGACTCGGCGCAGGACCTGGTCGAACTGCACGCCGAACTCGTCGACCGCTACGGCACCCCGCCCCAGCCCGTGCTGAACCTGCTGGAGGTGGCGAAGTTCCGGATCGCCGCCCGCCAGGGCGGGCTGCGCGAGGTGGCGTTGATGGGCAAGCAGATCCGCTTCGCCCCGATCAGCCTGCCCGAGTCCAAGGAACTACGGCTCAAGCGGCTGTACCCCGGGACGATCCTCAAACCCGCGCTCGACGTTGCTCTCGTCCCGGCCCCCATGACCGCCCGGATCGGTGGGAAACCGTTGCGGGACGCCGAGATGCTGCAGTGGGCGACCGAGTTCGTCAACGCCGTGCTGCTGGACCAGCCCGCCGCCGTGGCGGCGGGGAATGCGCGGTGAGCCCTCGGGTCGCCTTCCTCCTGCCCGAACGGCTGACGTTCCCCGCGTTGTCGGGAGGCGCCTTCCAGGTGTGGCTGGAAGCTCTGCTGCCGCACCTCGGCGATCTGGACCTGCGCATCATCGCCACTGCCGCGGACGGTGCCTCGCACCCTGAGGTGAGCTACGTGCGGGAGTCGGCGGTCCTGGCGAAGGTTCGACCTCTCCTGGTGCGCATCCCGAAGGCCGGGGCCCGGGTGGACGTGGCCTGGACCCAACGTCATTACCTGCGGGCCGCTCTCGACCACCTCGAGGGCGTCGACGTGGTCTACGTCTTCAATCGGGCCCAGTTCGTCGCTGCGATCCGCTCCCGGTTCCCGAGGGTGAAGATCGTGCTGCGGATGGGAAACCTGCATCTGCGACCTGAGCGTGGTCTGCGTGAGGCGGACCTGGTCGACTGCTGCTCGGAGTTCGTCAAACGGGAGATCACCCGTGCGGTCCCGGGTATCCGCAGGACCTCGGTGACGCCCGAGACCGTGTCCCTGCCAGAGCAGCCTCGACCGGAGGAGGAGAGGGCCCTGGCTGCTGGCCCCTTGCGAATCCTCTTCGTGGGCCGGCTCGTCCCGGAGAAGGGGGCGCACCTCCTGGTCGAGGCGGTGAAACTGTTGCGGTCCACGGGACGCCTTCCCGATCTCAGAGTCGTCGTCGTCGGCTCCGCTGCCTTCGGGTCCAATCGGGACAGCTCCTACTCCATGGCCCTGCGGCAGTCGGCTCGAGAGGTGGCTGACGTCGTCGAGTTCGCTGGGTTCGTGGCTCCGGCCGAGCTCGACCAGTACTACCGGTCGGCCGACGTCTTCGTCGGGCCGTCGATGTGGTTCGAACCCGCTGGACGGACGTTCGCCGAGGCCATGGCGTACGGCCTTCCGGTGATCTCCACCGACATCGGAGGTATTCCCGAGACGGTGTCGGCCGCCGGGGCAGGGATCCTGCTCGCTCCGCCCCCACGAGCGGAAGGTCTCGCTGAGGCCATCCTCACCGTCGTGGGATCACCCGACCTCGCGTCGGCCCAGGGACAGGCAGGTCGAGAATTCGTGGAGGAGCATCTGGAGGCCAGCGTGGTGGCGGATCAGGTGCGACGGATCGTGCGCTCAGTCTGAACCCGTTCCTCACCGTCCCCGGAATCGGCCACGGCCAGCGCCAGCTCGCAGAACATCGCGTCCGCCCAGGAGAACCACGGCCGGCTGAACCGGGACGGGTCGTCCACGTCGAAGGCCTCGTGCATCCGACCCGTCCCGGCGTCGGTGGCCAGCAGCAACGCGACGAGTTCGCGTTGCCGGTCCACCGAACCGCTCGTCAGCCCCTCGACGGCCAGCGCGATGGGCCAGACCCGACCCGCGCGGGTGTGCGGGCTACCGATGCCGGTGGCGGCGCTGCCGGAGAACCACCACGGGTTGTCGGGGCTCAGGACGAACTTCCGGGTGCGCTCGCAGACGTCGGCGTCCAGGACGTCGGGCGACAGCATCGGCAGGCTCAGCAACGACGGCATGTTCGCGTCGTCCATGAGCAGCTCACCGCCGAAGCCGTCGACCTCGTAGGCATAGATCCGCCCGTACCTCGGGTGGTCGACGATCCCGAACTCGCGCACGCCTCGCAGGATCTGCGCCGCCAGGTCCCACGCGTCCTGCGCCAGGGCGTCGTCGTCCCAGACGCCATCGGCGAGGTCGCCCAGGTTGAGCAACGCCTGCGCGGCCAGCAGGTTCTGCGGCACGTTGTAGCCGAAGGTGCAGGCGTCGTCGCTGGGCCGGAAACCACCCCAGGTCATCCCGGTGAAACCCACCGGTGTGCCGAGGCCGTCACGGACCAGCGTCTCGGTCGGGATCGCGTCGGGCCGGACGAACCGGTAGTCCGAGAGTTCCTCGTGTCGCTGTTCGCGGCGGAACTGCCCGACGATCGTGCGGAACACGTCATGGGCGTGGTCGTCGAACACGTCGGTGCGCCCCGTCGCCCGCCACCAGCGGTGGGCCAGCAGGACCGGGAAGGCGAGGGAGTCGACCTCGTACTTCTGCTCCCACACCCACGGGTCGGCGTTCAGATCGCCTGGTCCGTAGTGCGCGCCTGTCGGGCCGGGGTTGAACGAGTTCGCGTACGGGTCGTGCGCTGTCTGCCGGAACTGCCGGCGCAGCACCCCCGCGACGACGTCGGCGAGTTCGGGGCTCTCGCTCAGCATCCGCAGGTACGGCCACAACTGGGTCGTGGAGTCCCGCAACCACATCGCGGGGATGTCGCCGGTGATGACGAAGAACTCGCTCCCGTCCAGCGTCAGGGTGTCCTGCAAGGTGCGGTGCAACGCGTCGCTCACCACCTCGGCGACGCGCGGGTCGTCGAAGGCTGCGCGCACGCGTTCAACGTGGCGGTCCAGGACCTCCTTCACACGTCCACCCCGATCCCGACAGCGTCGGCGGGTGGGTGCAGGTCACCCGAGACCCAGACCTGACCCGACTCGAAGGGTCCGAGGGTCAGCACCACCTGCCGGGTCTCGCCGGGATCGAGATGCATCGCGGTGTAGTCCAGCACCTGCCGCACCCGCGGCCGGATCCCCAGCACGTGCCGGCGGCCGTACAACGGGACGACGACCCGGGAGGCGTGCTCGCCGGTGTTCCGCACCTGCACGTGGACCTCGGACCCCGAGACGTTCACGATCTCGGTGGAGAACGTCGTGTACGACAACCCCGTCCCGAGCAGCACGTTGTCGGCGTAGGAGGCGTCCGCGTAACCGCGCGAGGTCTCCCGTCGTTCGTCGTGGGCGACGGGGAACACGCCCTCGCCCCCCGGCAGGGTCACCGGCAGGCGACCGGACGGGGACTCATCGCCCGACACCACGGCGGCGATCGCGTCCCCGCCGGTCGGGCCGGGGAACGCGGAGAACACCAGCGCGTCGCACAGCCGGGCGAACTCGGTCACGACGTGCGGCCGGCCACCCACGACGACGCCCACGACGGGTTTCCCCGCCTCCCGCGCGGCGGAGGCGACCTCGAGTTGCACCGGGTCGATCCCGACCCGGCTGAGGTCGACGCCCTCGCCGTTGGTCATCCCGAGGTCGGCTCCCTTGACGGCGCCGTTCTCGGCGAACTCCGAGTCGTACAACCGCCGGCTGGAACTGCCGAGCACGACGACGGCGACGTCGGAACCCTCGACCGCCTCCCGGACGGCGTCCAGCCCGCCGTCGAGCCGCTCCCGCAACCGGCTGCCCGCCGCGTGCCGCACCGGGAACCCGGCGGACTCCAGAGCCGAGCGGACGGTGGACGAGCCCGGGTCGGGGGTCGGCCGCGGCGCGGTGTAGTCACCGAGCTGGGACAGCAGGTCGTCGGAGTTCGGGCCGACGACGGCCAGCCGGCTGCCTGGCTGCAACGGCAGGGCACCGGAGTTCTGCAGCAGCACGACGCTCTCGCGTGCCAGTCGGCGGGCGAGGGCCTGCGCCCGGTCGGGGTCGGGGGTTCCGAGCGGAGCGAGGTCCCCGAGCAGGCCCAGACGTTCCTTGAGCCCCAGCACCCGGGCGCACGCCCGGTCGACGTCGGCGACGTCGACCAGTCCGCGTTCGACCGCTTCCCCGAGCACGACGTAGGCCCGGTCCCAGAAACTCATGTCCACCCCGGCCCGCAGGGCCAGTGCGCCGGCGGAGGCGTGGTCGGGGGCGGCGTCGAGCAACCGGTCCAAGGCGGTGCAGTCGGCCATGACGATGCCGTCCCAGCCCCAGTCCTCGCGCAGGGTCCCGGTGAGCAGGTCGCGGTTGGCACTGCAGGCGACGCCGTCGACGTCGTTGTAGGCGGCCATGAACCCCGCGACCCCGGCCTCGGCGGCGGCGCGGGCGGCCGGCAGGTGGATCTCGTGCAGTTCCCGCGGACCCAGCGGAGCCCCCGATCCGTTGCGGCCCCCGATCCCCGCACCCTGTGCGGCGAGGTGCTTGACGACGACGGCCACGTGCGAACCGTCGATGGTCCCCGAGGTTCCCTGCATGGCCGACACCGTGGCCCGCACGAGCCGGGCGGCCAGGAACGGGTCCTCGGAGAAGCACTCCTCGGCCCGCCCCCAGCGGGGGTCGCGCAGCACGTCGAGACCGGACAGCAGGGCGACGTGGATCCCGCGCACCCGCAGCTCGACAGCGACGTGCGCGGCGAGTTCGGCGACGAGGTCGTCGTCCCAGGCCGCGCCGACGGCGAGGTTCACCGGCAGGACGTGCCCGCCGAGGCCCTGCAACCCGTGCGGCGCCTCCTCCACGAACAGCGTCGGCAACCCCGAGGAGGAGTTGCGCACGACGTAGTCCTGCACGACCGCCGTCGCCTCGGCCGAGCGTTCCGGCGGGATCCCGTTGCCCCAGTGGCGGCCCGACCACGGGTCGGCGCGCTGCAGGCCGTAGAGCGAGCCGATACCGCCGAACTGCTCGACCTCACGCTTCAACGCGTCGGTGACCACGAGTTCGCCGTCGTGGACGTGCAACGCGTCCCAGCCGGGCAGGTTCTGGTTCAGCTGACCGATCTTCTCCGCCAGGGTCAAGCGGCCGAGAATCTCCTTGACGAGCGGGGTCACCCCTTCACCGCCCCGGAGACGAGCGCCCGCTGCATCTGACGCTGGGTGAGCGCGTAGACGAGGAACACCGGGACGAGCGTGAACACGGTCCCGGCCATCAGGACGCCGTAGTCGGTGCCCGTCGTCAGCTGCAACGTCGGCAACGCGACCTGGATCGTTCGCTGTGCGGGGTCGGGGCCGATGATGATGAGCGAGTACAGGTACTCGTTCCAGAACGACAGGAAGCACAGCAGCACGACGGTCGCGATCCCGGGCACGCAGATGGGAAGGTGCACGTGCCGCAGGACGGTCAGCGTCGAGGCACCGTCCATCGAGGCGGCCTCCTCGAGTTCCCGCGGGATGGTCCGCATGAACTGGGTGAGGATCACGACGGCCAGGGGCATCGCCGTGGCCGGCAGCAGGAACACCAGGAACGTGCGGGTGTGGAACAGCCCTGTCGCCGCGGCCAGCAGGAACGTCGGGAACAGTGCCGCGAACGTCGGGATGAGGAAACCCAGGGAGAACGTCGCCTCGACCATGCGCCCGGCACGTCCCGTGGCGCGGGAGAGTGCGAAGGCGGCGGGGACGGCGAGCAGCAGGGTCAACGCCAGAGCCAACCCCGTGACGATGACCGAGTTCGCGATCGCACGGACGAGGTCGGCGTTGCCGATCGCCTCGGCGTAGTTCCCGGTGTCCCACACCGCGGGCAGCGACAGGGGGTTGGTGAAGATGTCGTCGTTCTCCTTGAAGGAGGAGACGATCAGGTAGTAGAAGGGGATCACCAGCAGGGCGGCGTAGACCCAGGCCAGGATCCCGCTGATGCGCGGCAACCGTAGTTTCTTCACGTCGTGGCTCCTCAGTGGGTGGCGCGCAGCAGGCGGCGGATGCAGAACATCCCCAGCAGGCCGAGGACGAACAGGACGAGCCCGACGGCCTGGCTGTAGCCGAGGTCGGCGTCGACGAACGCCTTCTGGTAGATCAGGTACGACAACGTCGTCGTGGACGTCCCCGGCCCACCCTTGGTGAGCAGCAGCACGTTCTGCGCCGAACTGAACAGGATCGAGAGGAACTGCAGCATCGCGACGACGCCGATGAAGTCCCGCGCGATGGGCCAGTAGATGCCCCAGGCCAGGCGGCCGTTACCGGCGCCGTCGATCATCGCGGCCTGCACGACCTCTTCCTCGACGGAGTCCAACCGCGAGGCGAGCAGCACGGCGGAGTAGCCGATCCCGGCCCACAGGTCGATGACGATGAGGGAGGCCAGCGCCGTCGACTCGTCGGCCAGCCAGGCCCGACTGCCGTCGAACCCGAGGGCCTCCAGGACTCCGTTGACCAGGCCGTCGGGGTTCAGCAGCGAGTAGAACATCAGGGCCGTGGCGGGGGCGGAGATGAGAGCCGGGACGAACAGCACGAACCGCAGCACGCGGTGCCCTCGCGGTTTGCGCACGACGTGGAAGGCCAGCAGGAACGCGAGCACGATCATGATCGGCAACCCGACGACGATCTGGGTCGCGCTGTTGCGCAGGGCGTCCCAGAACACCGGGTCGGAGAACACGTCGACGAAGTTGTCGAACCCGGCGAACGTCGGGTCGACCAGCATCCCCGGCCAGCGCAGCATCGCGATCACGAACATCGCCAGCACCGGGCCGATGGTGAAGACGGCGTACCAGATCAGCCCGGGCAGGGCGAGACCCGGGAACTTCTCCCGCCACGCCGACGGGCCGTCGGTGCGCGTCGGCCCCGACCGCACGGTGGGTGGGGGTTCGACCTGGGTGGCCATGTGGTTCCTCTCGGGGAGTTCGGATCAGGCGTTGCGGTACGAGCCCTCGAGCACGTCCACGATCTGTTCGGGGGTGGTGCCCGGGCCGTAGGCCTGCGCGGTCGCCTGGGTGAGGGGTTCGAAGACGGCCTCGGGGATCAGCAGGTCGGGCAGGATGACCGGGTCGACGGTGTCGCCGGCGGCCAGGGCCTGGGCCTGCGCGACGAGGGGGAAGTTCTCGCTCGTCACGTCGGTGACGGCGTTCATGTCGCGGCCGGACTCGGTGATGAACTGGGCGATGACGTCGTCGCTGAACAGCCACTGCACGAACGGTTCGACGAGGTCGAGCTTGTCGGCACCGTTCTCGCTGATCCACAGCCCCATGCCGTTGAAACTCTGGATGACGGTGGGTTTTGTCGACACCGCGCCCGGCGGCACGGGCCAGCCACCGATGGTCGTCTCGGCCGCGCGGTCGGCGGGCACCTTGGCCAGCGCCGAGGACATCGAGGACATGATCGCCGCCTGGCCGGTGTTGTACTGGGTCAGCATCGAGTCGGACGTGAAACCCTGCGCGCTGTCCACGAACACCCCGGCGTCCCGGAGTTCGGCGAAGTGCGTGATCCCGGCGATCGCACCGGGGGAGTCGGTGAAGTTCCCCGAGGCGAAGACGTCGGCGGCCTCGTCGGCGGTGAGGAACGACTGGATGATCTGGATGAAGAGTTTCTGCCCGCTCCAGTCGCCGCCGCCGATCGTGACGGGGCCCAGGCCGGCGCTGCGCAGGACGTCGGCCGCGGCGACGAGTTCCTCGGACGTGGTCGGGATCGCCAGTCCGTTCTCCTCGAGCAGTCGGGTGTTGAACGCGACCGGCCAGTTCGTGCGGGTGTAGGGGAACGCCCGCAGCTGTCCGGTCTCGGTCGTCCACTCCTCGATAGCTCCGGGTTCGATCCTCCCGGCCAGGGCCCAGGGGTCGAGGAACCGCCCGGCGTCGATCGTGGCGCCCTCCCCGGTCCAGGCGAGGGTCTTGCCGACCATGTTGACGATCGCGAGGTCGGCCTCCTTGCCGGCCAGTACCGAGGTCTCGAAGACGATGGGCAGGTCACTGCCGTTGCTGAGGGTCGCGACGGCCCGACCCGTCTGCTGCCGGTACTGCTCGACGACGCGTTCGAAGACGTCGGCGCCCGCGACGGCGCCGCTGAACTGCGAGTGCACGACGAGGGTGTCCGCGCCTCCGGAGGCCGGGCGCAGGGACTGCACCGCAGCGCATCCGGACAGCGGGAGCAGGGTGGCTGCGGCGGCTCCGGCGGTCAACACGGTACGTCTGCCGATGCGTTCCTGGGGACGTTCCTCGATGGACTCGCTCACGGGATCCTCCCGACGGTGGGAACAGTTGGAGTGGAGGTATAGCGGTGTACTAGGTCCATGGCTTAGTCTGCTCCTGCCTGCCGCGTCAAGGCGCAG
>Ga0325400_1006252_pt1 | contig 11305 bp, 9 predicted proteins | sample PopdelMetagenome_2_FD_205662 | JGI IMG/M metagenome (GOLD analysis project Ga0325400, IMG submission 205662) | Populus deltoides microbial communities from Bellville, Georgia, United States - Xylem-PdKOR-R1 | ecosystem: Host-associated > Plants > Phyllosphere > Stem > Wood/Secondary xylem...
GTTTCTGTTGTTCCTGCTGCCTTCCTATCAAGCAAAGGCGTTGTGTTAGATCCGTCAGTTGTAGTCACTTCAGGATGCTCACTTGCTTCATCAAATCTATCCACGCTGTGCAGAAATATACCTGTCGTAGAGCAAAATGATGAGTTTATGCAACTCTGATATACCATTGATGAATCGCTATGAAAAATTACCTATAAACCATATCACAGCTGCTGGAAACAAAATGAATGTCAGAATAAGAGCAGTCTCCCTCCAGTTGTTAGTTTGATCCTGCAAGATATTTTCCACTGTTGAGGTTGAGGAACTAAAATTATCATCATGCAAGCATAAAAGAAAAATATCAATCCAATCTTAAGGATGTGAAAGTTAAACTTCAGAGGTTGATGCTGGGAAGGTATAAACTACAACAAATCAGGTGATATTGTGATAGATGGATAATCCCAAATTCGAATGAGCTCTCTCTGCATGTAGTTTCAAAATAAAACAGCTTCATAGATCCAATTTATAAAAGGCAAAATACTCTTCAAAACTGATTTTTTAAAAAGAAGCTACACTCCACACAAAATCCATGTGTCCCTTTCAGGTCTGCATGAAATTCTGCATAACATATTCAGAATGCTGCGGGTGAAAAAAATTACGTTCACTAATATTTAGCTATCTTCGTTGTCATTTTTCTTTCACTGAATTATTCTGTAGTTTGAGAAATATGCTCACAGGAAAGAACTAGGACCATTCTTCCTTTTTTCTTTAAGATTCATGAAAATCCTGCAATTTCTTTTCTTTTTTTGAGAGAAAAACAGATGTATGTTTATCTTTTCTGAAAAAAAAAACATCAGTTCAGCAAAGGCGCATCGTTCAAACAAAAATTGAATCTATGAAGGCAAACCTGGAGAGCACCAACAAGTGGTGAGGAAGGCACATCTCCAAAGAGGTGAATTGCAACAGTGGAGATAGCCATAGATATTGGTCTCAAACTTGGTTTAACACAGTGAAGACATATGAAATTTACAGGAGCCTGGAAATGAACACCAATATTTGGTACAGTGTTAAAAACACGTGCAATATAAATGCTAAACGTATAACAGATGCTAACAGCAAAATCTAGTACCTGAGTTGCAAAGACAAATAGTTCACCAATAGCAAAAAGGGCAAGGAAGGGATACATGTTCTTAAAACAGAAGGCACTGAAACAAAATATTGCCCCAGCAAATGTAACTGCTGAAAGAAGCTGCAAAGAGTTCAACAATTTCAGAGAAAAAAAGAGTTCAATAATTTTAGAGACATAAACTAATTCAAAGCCAGATATTTAAATAGCCTAGAGCTATTTTGAAAATTCTGAGTCTCGTTAATACCAAAAGTAAGCACAAGCTATTACTTCAATCAGCTGTAAATTATTGACACCTTTGTTCTCCTTAGTATCATTCATGATCATCCAATTAAAATTACTAGGTCTTGAGAGCAAGGATATTTAAAATACTGGATGAACAAGAGGGTATTAGTTGAGAAAAGGAGTTCAATAGAAATGAAAAAAAAAATAAACCGAAGAGATGCCAAACACCATTTAGCAATTAAACAAGACAAAATAGTGGATATTCCATACTTATCAGCATAGCAGCTCAAGTTGTAAAAATAATTGCACAAGGCACTTAAACATATCTTAGAAAATTCCCTTTATATGCAAGATTACGTACCTTAAAAGCATTAGAAATTGTGGAATTTATGAGATCCAGAACATAACCCCCTGCTAGTGTGCCAACTATACCACAGACTATGGTAATTCCTCCAAATATCAGATCTGCATTGCTCTGCAAAATAACCACTTCAAGTAGAATAAATACATCATAAACTCTCTCTCAACTTTTTGCGATAGTTTATTTTGAAAAGTTTTTACCTTTAATATGAAAGTAATGAGATAGAAAGAAAAAAGAACATTTATGTATTGGGAAGTGTTATCAGTGCTTTTATACTTAATGTCGTTGCCACATCAAATCTGAAAGCTTACCATGTTATAAATGCTATAGCCTGCTTTAGGTCCCCAATATGAATATGCACCAAGGACGAAATTGTACACTACGTAACCTAATAAAAAAAGCCAGATACTGTTCAGGCAATAAGTTTACAGAGATGTAGCAAATCAGCATGATTTCAGAGATGGTAAAATTGCAGATGTCCTGGAAAATACTCATGATGAACAAAATTTCCAGAAACTAGCTAAGAGTTGACTATCTAGGCAGACATTGAACTAAATAAGACCCGAAAAGACAGTAGGAGCACAAGAAATTAGTTTTAACCTGACATTTTGGTCTTCTTAAAGAAAAGACTAGCTGAAAAGTTGATGGTTAACATAAAGTAGTGTGAAAAAGAATACCTATAACATTCACTACATAAACCTTGTCAAGCAAAAGCACTTTCAAGTCTTTCATAAATCTTGAGAATTGCTTCAAATCAACAAATGCACATTTTGACCTGCAACAAATTTAAATCCAATAAATCACCAACATATCCCAACTTGGATGTGCACGTGCACACACACACACAATGATGTATAAAAAATCTAAATCAGAAAGATAGCAATATATCTATTACAGTATGCAATCTATACCGCACATGTTATGAGCTAAGGACAGTTAAGCTCACTTGGAAGATTTCATTGAGCCTTTGGCAACAGAGACATCTGTATCTGCTTTCAGATGTAAACACAGTTAATAGATTACGAGAAAAAAGTCTTTAATTTATTAGAAACTAAATAACAGATCATAGAGGCACATTAAAAATCCTAAAAGAAAGGGCCTTTGAAAAAGAAATAGATGATAAACCAGTCCACTTGCTCTTCTTTCATGAAAATTTAAACGGTGTTGTATGAGGCTGTACTTGGGTGCCTAACGTGATACATAACTCTAGAGATTTGTATCCAACCTATTGTTCCTTTTTGAATCCATCACAGTATAAACGTTATCATCTATTTCTGTTGCTTCTTTCCAAATCCATGGTTGTCTAGCTACATGCTTCAAGCAAGTGTTTAAAAACCTCATTCAATTGCATTTCTTTAGAGTTCATTATTTTCTGTGAGATTTTCAAGTGGGAGTGATCAGGTGAGATGGCTTCTCTTCAAATCTTGACTTACTTATTCATTTCTTTAAAATCAGAAAACGTATAGATTATACAAAATAATGAGATTCCATATTATCATTACACACAGCACCTTGAACTTCCAAAGAAGTTGTCTCTATGGATGTCAGCGCTTCGGTAGATTCAGCAGGAGCAAAACCTGTACCAGTAATTTTTTAGGATCAGCTGGAATTATCTTCAGCTCAAAAAACCAAGATGTAAAGAACTCTCACCTTTCAACTGCAAAGGTTTCATGACAAAACCTAAAACAGCAAATGGAAGCATCAAAACCGCCTCTCCAAAGAAAGCGTAGCGCCAACTGAAATGGTCACCAACCTATTTGAGAATAAGAGAATACAGTTATATAGTAACCCCAGGTGTTGACAGTTTCAAAGCAGATGAAATATGCCATAAATTTTTAATATGAACTACTAAGAGCTGGTCCTTTCCTCAGAGTAATTCTATTCTATTCTGCATATGCAAGTGAGATTTTCTTTGACGAAAAGAATCTTAACAATCATATAATAAGCTTACCAGTCCACCATATACGTAGCCAGCAGCGTATCCAGCTGGTATAAACATGTAAAACATTCCAAGCCATAAAGTTTTCTGACCAAAACGAGGGTGTAAAACACGGTCAGAGCAGATGAGAGTTGATGGAATATAACAGCACAAGAAGGAAGTATATCACACAATATAACAAAACCCGCTACTTTTTACACCTTCTGAGGGCATTTAAATGTTAGTTTTTGGTGTTTTTTTCTTTCCAGTCCCAGTATTTTTGGAATCCTTTATATTGCACTCTTGGAATCCATTTGCATCGTGTTTTGATTCTTGGCTCTATTGGTTGAGAGAGAGAGGAATGAGAAACGGCTCTGGCCATTGGATCCGCCAATATCGGTGCTGACGGTGGTGCAGTGATGGTGCGTCATCCTTAAATTGTTTTTTTATTTTTTTTAATTTGCGAGGCTGCAAGCCCAACCCAAGCGTGTGCGGCTCTAGTTTTCCAGGTCCTAAGTGCACAGGCATGGTGCGCTGGCCTATCCCTTTTCTTTTGTTTATCTATTCATTTTATTCTAATTTTCCAAAATTGTTTTTATTCCTATTTTTCTTACAAAACCTTCTGAAATTATTTATTTCAATAGTTTCCGATTTGACTTACAAAAAGTTACTTTGATTTTTTATCTCACAATTCAAATATATTGAACTAATTATCTTGAGTTTGGGTTCGGATTTAATAATTAAAAAAAAACATATAACTATATCAAAATTACAAGTAAAAATGACACCTATCAAAATTATCAAGTTTGGGTTCGGATTTAATAATAAATTTTTTTCAATGTTAGAAAAAATATTAAGAGCACCAAAATTATTATTTTTTTTCTTGTTATTAAATCTAGTTTAATTGGTTAATTTTAAAAACTAGAAACCTAATTCTTTTTCTAATTTAAATTTTAAATTAAATTAAATTACATAAAATAAATTGATTTCATGAATGAATCAAAATGCAATCTTAATTTTAGGTAAAAAAATAACTTTAACTTTTAAGAAAATTTCAAGATGATATTTTTTTAAAAAAAACTATTGAAACAATAATATATTAGATCGATCTCAGTTCTCAACAGTCACCAAACAAACCGTATTGAGTTTAATAATTTTTTTTTATAAATTTTTTTTTAATTATATAATAAAAATATACAGTTACAAAATTGAACATCAATCTAAAAATAAAAACTTATTTGAAACAATGATAACCTAAAAAAACAATAAATAAATAAATCATGCAATTTATTTCCTAATTAATCTAATATTAAAGAATAAAATCGAGAAAAAATTATTAAAAACAATTAAAAAAAAAACCATATCTGGTTAAGTGAACTCATCAAACCTGTGAACAGGGTAATCCGGGCTAGCACATCAAACATATGAACCAGGTTATAAACCCTAGTGGGGTTATAAATTTTTTTTTCAAAACTATTTTTTTATTTATCTACATGATTAAAAAAAATATACAATCGGAAAATAAAACATCATCCTAATATTGAAATGCTGTAAAAAAATAAGCGACAAATGAATATCAAAATTTTTAACATCGCAACACAGGTAATTTATCTTATTGTGTTTAATGAATTTCTCTATCAAAATAAATTTGTTTTAGAAAAACACATAAAATTTGTAATAGAAACCTACACGTATAAAATTTATTGAATAAAAAAAATACAAGACTGCACATACAAAAACTCTAATATAAAAATCAACATTTTAAAAAGAAAAAAAAATCTATGTAAAATTAAGAAAAAATCATAGATAAATCATACCTCACTCTTTAAAAACTAAACACACCAAATATCATTAAAATATCATCACAAACTAATTAAAATATAAACCAAAAAATTATTGAAAAAATTATCAACCAATGCATTATTTTTTTTAAAATATCAATTTTGTTATTTAAAAAAATCAGGCCAGCCTAGCATCTGGCCCAATCACGCAATGCCCACGTGCGGGCCTATATTTTTTTTAAGTTTAATGGGGTGGACAACTCGTCATTCGCCCCATGCATCAAAAAAAAAATGACACATCATCTACATCAACAAACAACGCGTCATTTGGCCATTGTTGTGGCCGAATACGGTGTCCTTGGTTTTTTACCCTAAAGAACTCATCTTCAACCCATTTTTGGCTCAAAACACCTAAGAAACACAATAGAGGCTTTGTTAAACCAATCTATAGCCATGAAAAACATAAAAAAAACCATAGTTTTTAAACTCGGACCGGCCCGGCGGGTCGACCCGAGACCCAGTCGACCCGGTGGCTGGACCGGTCCGGGTTTATTAAAAGACCGGCCGGTGCAACAATCCGGCAAACCTTGTTAACCCGGTGGGTCGACCCATGACCCAGGCGACCCATAAAAACCTGGACAAGACCCGGTGTTTTTTTTTTCCTTTTCAAATGTGGTTTCTACGTAGACCGGGGAAGAAGAAGGAGGGGCTCTTTAGTTTTGGCCAAAAGGTCAGGGGGATGACTGAGAGGGGTGAGGGAAGTTGTGGTCAGGCATATCTACAGTCTCAGGGACGCCATTAATACTTCTCCCCATCTTACCACAAACCTTGTCTTGCAGATAATAGTCACAACACGCACGATTCAAGACTGGGCTGCCCGACCCTTTATCAATGACAACACAAGCAAAGATGATGAACCCTAAAAGTGCGGCGATGATGAAGAACATAGCAAATAGCTAAACCTATATCAAGGAAGTGTTTTGATAGCACGCGCCAGCGAAACCGGCTAAAGAAACAACCATGATTGAGATCCCAATTACTATCAATGGCCACTGTAAGAATTTCAGACAATCTGTGTTGTTGGCTCTGCCGCTTAGCCATATACCATCTCCTAGGATGGGTATTGATAGCAAAAAAGTCAGGAAGTTGAGTACCCCTATCAAGTGATTGCTAGTTCTCATGGTTGATCTTTCTCTGGTTCTCTTTCTATTTGCAATAAGTGCGTCAGATCTGCTTTGTCTCTCTTTCTTTCTTTACCGTTAATTTTTGGGATGACCAGTTTCAAGTGAAGGAGAGCATTTGATAGCAACAAAGGTAAAGGTATAACGTCTGTAGGTGTGATATTTTGTTTTATTTGAAGGGATCGCACATACATATCCTTGCATTTATGCGGGTTGACCCATAAAACCCGGGACCCGGCTACTTGACCGGGTTAACCTCCGAGTCGGTTTTTAAAACTATGTAAAAAACCGCTCTAAAACCTGAACTCCACCCGAAACAAAAAAAAAAACTCCCCAAGATCAAATATGATTTTTACGTGTTTTTCAAGTTAAAAAACACATAATCTTAACTCTTCTCATCATACGAAACCATTTAACACAAAAAATAATCGTTTTGGTGGTCAAATTCCTCACCAATAGATACTCTCTCTTTTAGCCAAAATCTGGCGACCTCCTCTCTCTTCTCCAACCAAAAAAGATTGAAAATAAGTAAAATGAAGTCTGATACCAAAATTGAATTTTGTAAAATTTAATGGAGTGGTCACCTAATAGCTAAAAAAGATAGGGGACCCAAATGAATCTTTGACAAAAATTTTCAATCCACCACGTATGTTACCAGCTTTTTTCATTTTAGCTCCTTTTCTTTCAATTCAACCCTCCCTTACCAAAAAAAAATGCAATTGGGCTCTACTCAATTGAATTTTTAACAAAAATTTTCAATTTGCCACCTGTGTTACTCTTTTTTTCACTTCAGTCTTTTTTCTTTCAGTTCAACCCTTCCTAACAAAAAAAAACATGCAATTGGGCTCTACTCTAGTTTCAAAAGAGTTCAATTGTGCAAAAAAAATAAAAGAGTTCAATGATCAAATTGAAGATTTTCAAAAATTATAGTATTGTAATTCACGGTAAAATATGAGGGTAAATAGTGTTTTTGTAAACAGTAAAAATAACACCCGTTTTAGCTTTATGCAATATAATTCCACAGAAGAAATTAATGCAAAGTTAACAGAAATAAAAAACAATCATCAATAATACATAATTTGGCATGATCTAAAAGAAAGAAACGAAACCTTGGCAGGAGGCGCGTTATCATCGATAAAAGGGGCTGCAAGACTTATAAATGATGCCTCACCAACACCGACTAGCCTAAAAAAAGAACAAAACATCAGAACTAGGGTGCATGATAAAGCAGCTTATCATTGACATGTGCAAAAACTGTTCTTCCCGTATAAAAGGATATTTTATTTAATTGTTTAGTGAAACAATATTACGAAGAACAGCACAAGATAGATAATGTACTTACATGCGGCAGACTGTAATGCTCCAGAAATTAATTGAAAACCCACAACCAACTACGGCAACTGTCCAAACTGATAATCCAACTCCAATGAGCCTAAATGGATTCACGCTGCAAATTTTCATGAATGCATAAGGGCTCAATAAAGAATTAAATCATAATCTAACTTCTATGCCACAAATTATAAAAGAGAATAAGAAGTCGAATACTCTTTCCTTAAGTTCTACGTGGTTGTGAATGCAACAACAATGCATAAATGCAGGTAACTTGCTCCATTACACCATATCAAGAAGCAAGGCAATGAACTGTCCACATTGCCTGCTTGACTGCAAAATGCCAAACTCGTACTTCTACGCCACAAGATGATAGTTCCAGATCCATTGAAGCCCTAGAAGAACTTATTTTTGTGTTTTTATGCATATCTAGTTCTTACGGGATGACTTGTTGGGAGATCTTTCAGTTTATGAGAAAAGATACTCTTGGCAAGACAATTTACCAAACACACACTTTAGCAATAAAATACATAAATGAAATATGCATAAGGTAAGGTTTCTGACCAGTGGTTTGGTCAGTTAGTTTTTCTTCTGATTTAGATTAGCTCGCCTTCCTCTTTGCCCCACTTTCTAAACCCTATTTTATAATCTGATAAACTGGCAAACAACTTTTGTTGCATATTTCTTGATCCAACTCCATAAAATCTACTTAACATTTTGAACTTGAAAACGATGTGCCAGGGAAGACACTTTCTATTAAATGAGAAATCTTAAGCATAGCATAATTGCCGCTTCATAGGCATTGGTGCTTAACATCGCAAAAGAGGGACACTATTCCTAACTTATACATCCCGAGGTATTATGATGGCTATTCCTAAACAAATAGAAGTAAACTTCATGCGACAGAAATGTTTCAGGCATGCTTATTCGAGGTCCCCCATTGCCATTCTAGGACCTGTCATCAGCATATTAGAACCAAAAGCCTATCCACCAGTGCATTTTACTCACGGGCCATCATATCAATTAAATGTTAGTCTCTCCAATAATTGACCATGTTTCCATTTGAAAATTAGTAACTTTTAGTGGCCTTTTCTTTTCTGCACCATCCATCTCCCTAGAATCATATATATTGAAGTTTTGCTTCCAACAATAGTAATTCATCATAAGCTAGGATGAAAGAACTAGAAGCTCATTACCTCTTTGCTAATGATGCAAATATTGGGCAAGCCACGAGAAGTCCAACCATGAAAGCTGAGGATAAAACTCCATCTTCAAAATTGCTCAGGTTAAAATCCCCTCTATGAAAACCAAGTAACTAAAATTAGTCAGAATGTTTTTTTCCCCAGCAAAATAGTATCTATGCTTGCTATTTCCCGTCAACAGTAAGTTCCAGATAGGCAAGCACGAATACAACGTATATAAGGAATAAAGCAGAATGTATTGCAGTTTGACACCCCGGCCACTTAACAGCAGAAGTGATAGGACACAATTCAGAATCTGGTTTCTCAGTCTCTAAAACTTTCACCTTACAGGTTAAGTAAGGTACAAATTTAGCATACTTGTCTTGTTACTAATACTTACTTTTATCTTTATGGTTTTATACAAAATGCAAATATAGTTATCATATGCTTATACACGTGTTAACTTGAAGGATCTTTACTTTGAGGGGACGGACAGACACTTTCTTTGTCGAAGTATAATGGAATGCTAACATTTTAAATAAACCTACAATGTCCAATCTGTTTCTATTAGAGAGCACATTTAAAAACGGAAGATCGGCCATCATGTAAAATCAGCATTTCTTCCCCCAAGAACAAGAAAGGAAACAGTAGCCGCAATCACCAAATCCTCCGGAAAAAAAAAAAACAACTTGTATCAGGCTCAAACAAAAGCATCCAAATAGATCTTACTGTATTCCTCTGCCGGACGTGCATGTACCACTTTTTGAGCAGCTTCTACGACTCCCATTGACACCATTGCTTGCAATCGCTCCTCTATCCACATAATTTATCAAGTTGATCACACAAAAGATAACTAGCAGCCTGTAAAGCGAAAATTACAGAGTTCATTAGGCCTAATTTAGCAACTAGAAAGCAAAAAACTTCAGATTTGGGCCACAAAATTTGCAATTTATCCTGGAACAACTTTCCCCCAATCTCGGAACGACCACAAAAATTAGATTAAAAAAAGCACAAGCAGTCTATCTGGGTTCAAGGTCCCTCGTCACGAATAACACGGCACGTTAACATATCCAATAACTAAAACAAAAGGGGTTAAAAATCAATAGCGGTGTCATGTTTTTAACAAGACTTCTCCTATAAATACAAAAAAGTTAAAATTCAATTGCATAATTTGCCAATATTTCCCTCATGTTGTATGGAAAAACTAAATGGGCATCACCTCAACAACTACAGAAACCTTAATCCATCAATTCATGCATAAAAAATATCCATATACAAACCCAAAATAAGATATTTTTTGATCTTATTCTAAAATATCCAAGAAAACCCAGAACCCAGAACCAAAAACTGAAACTAAAAAAATCCCGTTCAGGCCTCAACGTTCAAAACCCATAGAAAAGGTACCTTTCTGGAGTTATCCATGAAGGTTTAGGAGGTGATAATGCAGCAGAACTACTCGCCATCTCTATGACCACAGTTCGGTTGTTTCTTTTTAAAACTTATAGGACTGCATAACAAACCGTATGACACGCAACGCTAGTTTCTTCTTAATGATGATCACGACACGAACACACAAAATAATTTGACCTGAGCAGTTGAAAGAAATTACTTTTCCTGCCAGTGTTTCGGTTCCTTAACACGAAAGTTTTTTCGTGTTAAGAAACCAAATAAAGAATGTAATAAAGAGGTGGTAGGTGGTAGATATCGTGACTATTCTTTTGAATGGTAGTTAGAGAAAGAAAGGGAGAAAGAGAGAGAGAGAGAGAGATTTTACTTGATCCCGCCCCTCTGTCCCTCCCTTTCTCTAAAAAAAATCTTAAGCCATGTTGTTTTTTTCTTTTTTTTATTGGCTTCAATGGCGAGAGGGGTTTTTAGTAAATTAATTTAACTTTTTCTCAACACTAAAGGGTAAGGCTTTGGCTTCAAGCGATGAGAAAAGACAATTACATTACCGCTCGCTTAGTAATGATTTTATTGTTAAATCCATCGAAAACGAATCTGGAATCTGGTAGTTTATTCCTTGATTTTTTTCGAATTTGGGTTCGGATCTTCTGTGTCAGCCTCATTTATGTGCCTTGGTATGTTGACAGAAGATGGCAGTCAGGGTTGACACGTCAACAGATAGTAATGGGGCAACTATGATTTCGTGGGTATTCACTGAAAGTTATCGTGAGGCTGGGTGATTAAATAGCACTGGATCGGGACTCTAGAATGCTTTAAACCT
>Ga0325400_1006259_pt1 | contig 11299 bp, 12 predicted proteins | sample PopdelMetagenome_2_FD_205662 | JGI IMG/M metagenome (GOLD analysis project Ga0325400, IMG submission 205662) | Populus deltoides microbial communities from Bellville, Georgia, United States - Xylem-PdKOR-R1 | ecosystem: Host-associated > Plants > Phyllosphere > Stem > Wood/Secondary xylem...
GCCTCGTCCGCGTCGTTCGCCACCGTCAGGCGGGCGGGGCGGCCGTCGCGCAGCAGGTCCAGCGCGCGGCCCAGCACCGCGGCGGCGGTTTTCGCCTCCTTGTCGCCCTGCTGGCCCTTCTTGGCCAGGTTGGGGACGCGCTTTTCCAGGCTTTCCAGGTCGGCTAGCATCAACTCCGTCTCGACCGTCTCCGCGTCGGCGATCGGGTCGACCCGATTCTCGACGTGCTGGATGTCCGCGTCCTCGAAACAGCGCAGCACGTGGATGATCGCGTCCACCTCGCGGATGTTGCCCAGGAACTGGTTGCCCAGCCCCTCTCCCTTGCTGGCGCCGCGGACCAGCCCGGCGATGTCGACGAAGCCCAGCTGCGTCTCGATCACTTTCGCTGATTTCGCGATCGCGGCCAGCCGGTCCAGTCGCGGGTCGGGCACGCCGACGTTGCCGACGTTCGGCTCGATCGTGCAGAACGGGTAGTTGGCCGCCTGAGCGGCCGCCGTCTCGGTGAGCGCGTTGAAGAGGGTGGACTTGCCGACGTTGGGCAGGCCCACGATGCCGCAGCGGAAACCCATGGTGCTTCTTTTGTCTGAAGGGAAAGCGCGCCCCTTATCGCGGCCGGCCGACGGGCGCCAGCCGCCGGACCCACACGGAAACGCCGTCGGCCCGCGCCACCGGCCGATAGGGACGCAGTGCCGCCGCGACGCCCGGGTGACGGTCCGCGTAGCCGGGCAGCGTGTCGTCCACCAGCACCGCGTCGGGCCGCCGCCTCCTCACGTCCTCGGCGAAGCCCGCCGCCTCGCGCGCCTCGATCCCCCCGCCCGACAGGTAGAGCGCCGCGCTCCGCCCCGCCCAGCGCCCGTCCATTCGCCGGACCAGCGGGTGTCCCACCGTCAGTTCGATCGACAGCGCGATCAGACGGGGGCGGGGGGGCGTGTATCGCGCCACCGCGCGCGCCAGGGCGGGACGCTCCGCGACGTTCGCGAAGGCGTACCACTCGATCGCCGCCATCGCTGCCCAGCCGATCCGCGCGGGTGCGCCGCCCACGCTTCCCAGCGCCAGCAGCCCGAGCACCGCCTGGGGCAGCCCGTGATTCAGATAGCCTTTCCCCTGCACCAGCGCCGCCAGCACGAAGCCTGCGCCCGCCAGCAGCAACACCGCCGCCGGCCGTTCGAACCGCCGCCCGCCGGTCGCCCAGCACAAGGCCGCCAGCGCCGCGAACGGCGCCACCGCCGGTCCGCGCAGTAAACTGATCCAGTCCGTCCGCGACGGCAGATACCCCGACGCCAGGTCCGGCACCGTCGCCAGATAGGCCGGGAACCACCACAGCACCGCGCCCGCATAGACCAGCGCCACCCCAGCCGCCGCGGCCCCGATCGCCGCCGTCCCCCGCTCACCCCTCGCCCAGGCCCAGACGAGCGGCAACAGCAGGGCGGCCGCGAAATGCGGCTTGATCGCCACCGCGACGCCCGCGCCCAATCCCGCCGCCAGCAGCGCGGCACGCCCCGGCCGCCCGCCCGCGATCAAAGCCGCCAGCGCCGGCAACAGCGCCAGCACCGCCGCGTGTTCGCGTTGCGCGAAGCACGCCGCCGGCACCAGCAACAGCACCGCCGCGGTCCGCGCGCCCCCGCCCGTTACCCGCACGATCGCGCGCCACGCCCATAGCGCCAGCAGCAGCGTGCCCGCCACCGTCACCGCTTCCGCCCTGAGGCCGGTCGTCCGCGCGATCAGCACGCCGGGCAGATAAAGCAGGATCGACGCCGGCGGATTGACTTCGGCCACGTCGCGATAGGGGACGGCGCCGTCCGCCACCCGCTCTGCCACCGTCAGCAGCCAGGACACGTCACCGTCCAATCCCAACTGTGCCTGCTGCCACACGGCCAGCACCGCGACGGCCGCCGCCGCCCAAGCGGATAATGGTCGGGCAGGCCGGCTCACCCCGCTTCCTTACGCCCGATAAGTTTCTACCGGGTTCCCGGACCGTTCGCCCGATCCGGCCGTTTGCGCACCATGGCAGATCGCCACCCCGTCGAGAAAGCGGACCTCCGCGTGACGGAGGCGGTAGCCGACGCGCGCCACGATCCCCTGGTCCGCGCCGCCGGCTGGATCAGCGAGGTCGCCGACCAGCCGCCGCTGCGCGCGCTGACGGGCGGCGCGATCGTGCTGGGGCTAGCGCTGGGCGACCGGCGGATGGCGCGGGCGGGCGCCCGCGCGCTGCTGGCACACAGCCTGGCGACCTGGGCCAAGGGCGCGATCAAGGCGCGCGTCGACCGCACGCGCCCCGACCACGCACTGGAACGCGGCTATCACGCCGACGCGGACGGCGGCACGGACGAGCATGAATTGTCCTCCTTCCCGTCGGGCCACACCGCGGGCGCCCTGGCCGTCAGCCAGGCGGTGGCCCGCGACTATCCGGGCACGCGCACCGGCGGGGTCGCCTTCGCCGCGGCGGTGGCCGCGATCCAGGTGCCGCGCGCCAAGCATTTCGTGTCCGACGTGGCGGCGGGCGCGCTGATCGGCTGGGCGGCGGAGTGGGCGGCGTCGCGCATCGTCGACGCGGTGTCAGCGATAGTTGAAGCTGACGCTGATCCGGTCGCCCGCCGTCCCGCTGCCGCCCACCACCTCGTGCCGCAGCCAGCTCTCCCATAGCAGCACGTCGCCCGGCTCGGGCCGTACCGTCTCGTGAAAGCCTTGCCTGCGCAGCGGCGCGGCCATCATCATCGGTAGCCGCGGGTCCTCCAGCTTCAGGCCCCCGGCGCCCTCGGGCATCGCTACGTAGAGCGTGCCCGACACCGCGCTGTGCGGGTGCAGGTGCGCCGAATGATGCCCGCCCAGTCGCAGCAGATTGACCCACAGGCTGTCCAGCTTCAACCGCCGCGCCAGATCGAACCCCGCCTGCTCCGCGAAGGTCGCGACGTGCCGGTCCAGCACACGTTTCAGGTCGGCGAACGCCGGGTCGCGCCGCGGCAGGTCATCCAGCGACGCGTAGCTGGTATAGCCGCGATAGCGATGCTCCCGGCACCATCGCCGCCCGGCCGCGTCGTCCGCCGCCAACGCGCGCACCGACCGTTCCAGCTCCGCCAGCAGCGGCCCGTCGGCGGCCGGCGCCCGGTAGAGCAGGGTGGGGAACAGCGCCCGGACGCTCATCGTCCTATCCACTTCCGCGCGTGCGCCACCAGTTCGTCCGGGTCGGCGGCGGCGTCCAGCACCAGCGCGTCCTCGTCCGCCCCCGGGCGTTCCAGCGTCGCCAGCTGGCTGGGCAGCAGCGAGGCCGGCATGTAATGGCCGCGCCGCGCCGCCAGCCGCCGTTCCAGCTCGGCACCGTTCAGGTCCGCCAGCACGAAGCGCACGGGCACCCCCGCCGCCGTCGCCAGCCGCTCGCGATAATCGCGCTTCAACGCCGAACACGCAGCCACCGCGATCCCGTCGCGCCGCGCCGCCGCGCCCAGCGCGCGGCCCACCCGATCCAGCCAGGGCGCGCGGTCGGCGTCGTCCAGCGCGCGGCCCGCCGCCATCTTGGCGACGGCGCGGGCGTCATGCAGCTCGTCCCCCTCCAGGAATGCGCAGCCCAGCGCCGCCGCCAGCCGCTGACCCAGCGTGGTCTTGCCGCTGCCGCTGACGCCCATTACAACCACCGCCGCCACGGTTACGCGCCCGCCTTCAGGAAGGTCGCGGCCTCCGCCAGCGCGGCCCGCCCCTCGGGGATCGGCGCGCACACCCAGCCGTGGAACATGCCCGGATATTCGGTGACGGTGGCGGCCGGGCACCGCACCTTGAACCGCCGCGCATCCGCCAGCAGGATGTCGCGCGTGCCCACCTGCACCAGCACCGGCGGCAAGCAGGACTGGTCACCGAACAACGGGCTGACGCGCGGGTCGGCGGGGTCCAGATCGCCCGCCCACATCCGCCCCGCGCGGCGCAGCGGTTCCAGCCGCAGCATCGGGTCGGTCCGCATCAGGTCGGGTTGCGCCGGGTCGGCGCCGGTCGCATCCAGCCACGGAAAGAACAGCATCAGCCGCTCCGGCGCCGGATGCCCCCGCGCCCGCAACAGATGCGCCAGCGCCAGGGCCAGTCCGCCGCCCGCGCTGTCGCCCGCAACCGCCACGGGCACGCCCCCCGTTCCCGCCAGCAGGGCCAGATACGCCGCCTCCGCCGCCGCCAGCCCGTCCTCGACGTGATGTTCGGGCGCCAGCGGATACAGCAGAGCCACCACCTCGCGCCCCGTGCGGTCGGCCAGCCCGGTCAGCACCGGCCAATGCGCGGGCAGCAGGTCGAATAGATAAGCGCCGCCGTGCAGGTACAGGATCGGGCGCCCCCCGCCCGGCGCGCCCGGGTCGCCGCGGCCGTGTTTGGGCGATACGCGCCACGCCTCGGCCGTCCCCACCGTCTCGCGCCGCAGCGTGCGACCGACGCGTGCCCGCGCGGGCGGCTCGGCCGGTCCCCGCTTTCGGTCCAGCGCGATCCGCCGATCCAGCCGCTCCGGCTCGTCGCCGCCAGGGAACAACCAGGGCAGGGCGGCCGTCATCGCCCAGGCGCCGGTGCTGACCCCCGCACGCCCCGCCGCCCGGCGCACGCCCACCGCGCCCGCCGCCGCGGCCAGTCCCGCGCCCGCCGCCGCCCATCGGCCCCAATGCTTCATCCGCGACGCTCCTTTTGCGAAAGGTCGGCCGTCATAAGCCGGGCCGCGACCGCTCGCTACCCATCGGGGCCGCCGCCGCCTCGACAGGCTATTAGCATGTCAAGGGCCAATCGTGGTAAATAAAGGCGACTCGCACGTCAGGGGGGATACGTGATGAAGATTGCAGCTTGCTTGATCGCTATTTGTCTGGCCGGCGCCGCCCATGCGGAGAGCGTGACCTATTCGTTCAACAGCGCCGGCTTCCCGCGCACGGGTAATTTCACGACCACCGGCTTCGACAGCACGCTCGGCACGCTGACTCGGGCCGTGGTCGACACGTCGGGTTCGGCCACCTTCGTGCTGCGGTCGACCAACGTCTACGCTCCGACCATCCAGTATAATCTGCAATCGAGCCAGGGCATCTACCAGTCGAACGGCCCGGCCACCTATGGCGGCCACGGCCTGTCGGGGTCGGGTACCGCCTCCTATCCCAATCCCAATGGCCCCGACTTTACCTACACCGTCACGCTGACGGGCAGCGGCCAGCGCCGGTACGATCTCCCCGGCCAGTTTGCCCAGTTCATCGATACGGACCTGTCGGCCTATTTCCTGACGGACAATCCGTTCGGCATCATCACCTATAACGGTGCGCCGATCGGCTACGAGTTGGTGTCGGCCACCGCCGCTACCCGGGGCACCATCACCTATACCTACACCCCGTTATCGGCCGGCGTGCCAGAGCCCGCGACCTGGGCGACGATGCTGGCGGGTCTGGGCGCGGTCGGCGGCGCGGTGCGCCGGAACCGCCGGGTCAGGCGTCCTGCATCCGCAGCGCTACCTCGTTCATGAAGCGCGCGTCGTCGCCGTCCGCCAGCCGCGGGGCCTCGGCGGCGATGGCGCCCAGCATGTCGGCCAGCCGGTCCAGTTCCGCCTTGGCGTAATTGCCCAGGACGTAGGGCGTCACGCGGTCCTTGTGCCCCGGATGACCGATGCCCAGCCGCACCCGGCGATAGCTCGGCCCCAGATGCTGGTCGGTCGAGCGCAGGCCGTTATGCCCGGCCGCCCCGCCGCCTGTCTTCACCTTGACGCGGAACGGGTCCAGGTCCAGCTCGTCGTGCAGCACCGTCAGCGCCGACACGTCCATCTTGTAGAAGCGCAGCGCCTCTGCAATCGAGACGCCGCTGTCGTTCATGAACGTCGCCGGCTTCAGCAACAGCACCTTCTGCGGGCCCAGCCGCCCTTCCTGCGTCCAGCCGCGAAACTGTTTGCGAACGGGCCCGAACCCGTGGACCTCGGCGATCGCGTCGACGGCCATGAAGCCGACATTGTGCCGCTGCATCGCGTGGTTGCCGCCCGGATTGCCCAGCCCAGCCCAGACCTGCATTGCTTGATCCTTTTCCCCGCCGGTGCCCGATCCGATCCCGCCGTCGCCCGGCATATACTCGTCACCTCGGGCTCGTTCCGTAATCATGCCCTTCGAACACGCATCATCGCTTCGTCATTCGCGCGTAGGCGGAAATCCATCCCACGCTGCCGTCAGCGGTCGTCCCTGCGCGGGGATGACGAGGGAAGCGTACGTGTTCGAGCGGTACGATTACCGAACTGTTCCGGCGCCCATCGTGATGCGCACGATCCCGCCGCTAACCTTTGACACCGCAATGCCCCCGGGGGCCACCGGACGCTCACGGCCGTGCGCGCGGTCGAAACGCGGCGCGGTCGCCGGGCCCGATCATTCCCGTCAGCAACTGCTCCGAACGCGAAGGGGCGGGGCAACCGTCCGGCCGCCCCGCCCCCCTCGTACCCGTAGCCGGGATCAGCCCTGGGGCGTCTCGCCCTCGGCCGCGTCGCTGTCGGCACCGGTCTCGCCCTCGGGCGGGACGTCGCCCGCGGCTTCGGCCTCGGACACGCCGACGCCGGCCTCCAGGTCGGCGGCCTCGTCGGCGGCGGTGGGCACCGTCGGCGGCACGATCGTCGCGATGGTGAAGTCGCGATCCTCGACCGCCGGCTCCGCGCCGCCCGGCAACGTCACGTCGGAGATGTGGATGCTGTCGCCCACTTCGCGCCCGGCCAGCGAGACGCTGATCTCGGTCGGAATCTCGGCGGCGTCGACCACCAGCTCTACCTCGTGGCGGACGACGTTCAGCACGCCGCCGGCCTTGGCGAAGGGCGCGTCCTCCTCGTCGGTGAACACCACGGGCACCGCCACCGTCACCTGCGCGTGCTCGGCGATGCGCAGGAAGTCGACGTGCGTCGGCCGGTCGGTGACCGGGTGGAACGCGACGTCCTTGGGCAGGGTGCGGGCGCCGCCCACCATCACCACCGAATTCATGAAGTGGCCGGTGTTCAGCATCCGGACCAGCGCCTTCTCCTCCAGGTGGATGGACTGGGGCGCTTGGTTCTGGCCATAGATCACGGCGGGAACGCGGCCTTGACGGCGCAACGCGCGGGAGGCTCCCTTGCCAACCCGATCGCGCGCCTCGGCCGCGAGCGTCAGTTGTTCGCTCATGCGGTTATCCTTTGAAACGTTCGATGCTCCCGCCCGCGCCTCCAGGGATGACCACGGCCGGGGAGGGCCGCGCGCCTAGCCGGAAACGGCCGCCGGGGCAACCGCGGGCTGGGCGGGGGGCGGCAGCCGGCGGGCGAGGTCGGGCGACAAGCGCGCCAGCACGGCGCGGCGCATCGCCGACCAGAAGGCGGACAGGCTCAATAGTGCCGATCCGATCACCAGCGCGGTCGCGATCCACCCCAGACCCAGTGCGCCGCCTGGGCCGACCAAGCTGCCCGCCGCGGCGACGACATAAGCAAGTCCCGATACCAGCAGCGCGCGTCGGTCGATCGCCAGCGCCACCCCGGCGAACACCAGGTAGAGCCCCAGCACCGCCAGCGCCGCGGCCGGGCTCGCGTCCCCGCCCAGCAGGCCAAAGAGCCCGAACAGCGGGTGGGCGATCATGGGCGCGGCGGCCAGATGCAGCCAGAACGCCACGTCGGCGCGGCGCGTCCGACGCTCCGGGTCGGACAGGTCCCACCGCATCGCCAGCACGAACAGCGCCAGCCCACCCGCCAGTGTCGCCGGCCGTCCCAGCGCGCCCGCGCCCGGCACGCTTAGTATCAGTCCGATCGCCACGCCCACCATCGCCAGTGCGCCCGCCGCGACCGTGATCGGCACGTGGAACCGCCGCCAATGGACATAGGCCGCCCCCGCCGCGGCCGCGCTGGCGAGCGCCAGGATGCCGGTCCCGTCGCTACCGGGTCTGGCCAGCGCCAGCGACGCGCCGGCCGCTACGGCCGCGGCGACGCCGCCGACGAACGCCAGCAACAACAGGATGCTCGGCAGCGCCATGCGGCGCCGCGCGGTGAAGAACAGCGCCAGCCCCCAGGAAACGGTGGCCACCGCTGCGGCGGCTGTCGTCCCGCCGCTCTGGAACAGGACATTCGGCGTCTCGCCGGGCCGCGCGCCGATGCTCCACCCCAGCCCGCCGACCGCGCCCAGCGTCAGCACCAGCGCGATCGACACGAACACGTCGTTGAACCCTGTAATCAGCCGAAAGCTCTCGTCGTCCGCCGACGGGATCCCACGCGCGCGGGCCACGTGGTCGCGCAGTGCCTGGGCGGCTGCGGCGCTGATCGCGCCCGCCGCCACCGCGCCGTCCAGGTCCGCTTCGCCGTACATCGCCGCCCCCTCCGCTCTGTCAGGCGTGTTATACTAACAATACACTCGGCGTCCAGCCGCGATGCGCGTCACCTTCGTCAACTTCCGCCCATCAACAGCTTGCCCGCCATCGCCCCCTGCTCGGCACCCGTCTTGGGCACGACCTCGCCCGCCCGGTCGCCGATCGCCTCCCACGCCGCCGCCACGCCTTCCGGCGACAGGTCGTCGCCCTGCAACAGCGCGCCGGGCGTCAGCGTGACGTAGGACGTCGCGAACACGCCCGCGCCCGCGCCCAGGATCGCCCCCGTGGGCGCGTCCTCCGACACCAGGAACAATGCGGCGGGCACTACCTTGTCGGGCGAAAAGGCCTGATACATCTGTTCGGGGAACAGCTCCTCCGTCATCCGCGTGCCCGCGGTCGGCGCCAGCGCGTTGACGCGCACGTCGTTCCGGGCCCCCTCGATCGACAGCGTCTTGGCGAGCCCGACGAGCCCCATCTTCGCTGCACCGTAGTTCGCCTGGCCGAAATTGCCGAACAGCCCGCTCGACGACGACGTCATCAGCACCCGACCGTAATTCTGTTCGCGGAACGTCTCCCAGCACGCCTTTGTGGCGTAGGCGCCGCCGAGCAGGTGGACGCGCAGCACGAACTCGAAATCGGCCGGCTCCATCTTGGCGAACGTCTTGTCGCGCAGCACGCCGGCGTTGTTTATCAGAACGTGGACGCCGCCCCAGCGCTCCTTGGCGCGGGCGACCATTTCGACCATCTGATCGTACTCGGCGACCGATCCGCCATTGGCCATCGCCTCGCCGCCGGCCGCCTCGATCTCAGCCACTACCGCCTGTGCGGCGTCGGACGTGCCGGTGCCGTCGCGCGCGCCGCCCAGGTCGTTCACCACGACCTTTGCGCCCCGCCGCCCCAGTTCCAGGGCATAGGCCCGGCCCAGGCCGCCGCCCGCGCCGGTGACGATGGCGACCTTGTTGTCGAAGCGTATGGACATGGAAAGGGGCGCTCCCTCGATGAAAGAGCGCCCCTCCTAATAGGTCGGTTCACCCGCGCAAGCGGCGCGGGCGTAGCCGATCAGCGACGACGCGCGCGGGCGCGGCTACCACCGCTGGACGAACGCTGCATGCAGCCATCATATTGACCGGCCTTGCAGACCGGATAGCTGGACTTGGCTGCCGGCGGCGGGAATGCTTGGTCCGGGGTCGGCTGCTGCTGGATCTGCGCCGTCTGACCGGCGGCCAGCGGTTGGGCGGAGCCGGCACTGGCCGGGGCATAGCCGCCCGCGGTCTGCGCGGGCGCACCGCCGGCGGCACCCATCTGGCCGCCCGCCGTCGCGGCGTCACCCGTGCTCTGGGTGGACATGGTCGAACCTTGGGCGGGCGGTGCGGTGGTCGCGGGGTCGGCCGGCATCGCCGACGCGTCGGCGGGCGGCGTGGTCTGCTGCATCGCCGGGTCGGACGCGGTGGCGTCCGGAGCGGGCGTACCCTGGGTCGCGGATGGGTCGCCCGCGGGGGTGCCCGTCTGTTGAGCGATGGCGGGGGCGGCGAGCAGCGCCGCGGCGGCGAGAAGAGTGAATTTCATCGCAGTCTCCTGGATAGCAGCGCTTCTGCGTACGCGCCCCCGCCCAACGTCCTAGGCCCGGTATGGCTCCCCGGCTCGTTACTTTTCCGAAACGGCGCCTAGTTTCCGTGGTCCAGTGCGTACCCCGCCGATCGCACGGTGCGGATGATGTCCGGTCGGTCGCCCGCATTGATCGCCTTGCGCAGACGGCGGATATGGACGTCGACGGTGCGCGCCTCGATGTCGCTGTCGTGGCCCCACACCGCGTCCAGCAGCCGCTCACGCGAGAATACCCAGGTCGGATGCTCAAGGAAGTGCCGCAACAGCCGGAACTCGGTGGGGCCCAGCGGCACGATCTGACCGGACCGGCGCACCTTGTGGCCCACCGTGTCCATCTCCAGGTCGGAATAGCTCAGCACCTCGCCCGCCAGCGCGGGGCGCACGCGGCGCAGCACCGCGCCGACGCGCGCCACCAGTTCGCGCGGGGAAAAGGGCTTGGTGACGTAATCGTCCGCCCCCGTCTCCAGTCCCCGCACCCGGTCCTCCTCCTCGCCGCGCGCGGTCAGCATGATGATGGGGACGTTCTGCGTCTCCGGGCTGCGGCGCAGGCGCCGGCACACCTCGATGCCTGACAGCCCCTCGACCATCCAGTCGAGCAGCACGATGTCGGGCACCTTCTCGCGCGCCAGCAGCAGTGCTTCCTCGCCGTCGGGCGTGCGGCGGACCTCGAAATCCTCGCGCTTGAAGTGAAAGCTCAGCAGTTCGGACAGCGCCTCGTCGTCCTCGACGAGCAACAGGTTGGCGCGGGGCATCGGCATCACTCCCGATCGGCCGCTCGGTCGCCCGCGCGGGCCCCCGTGGCGGCGAAATGAACCATCTCGGCGACGTTGGTGGCGTGGTCGCCGATCCTTTCCAGGTTCTTAGCGACGAAGAGCAGGTGCGCGACCTGGCCCACCGTGCGCGGGTTCTCCACCATGTAGGTCATCAGCGTACGGAAGATGGAGTCGTAGAAATCGTCCAGCGCCCGGTCGCGCTGGCGTACGGCGGCCGCACCGGCCGCGTCGCGCGCGGCGAACGCGTCCAGCACGTCGTGCACCATCTCGGCCGCCAGCCGCGCCATTGCGGGCAGCACCGATATCGGCTCGATCCGCCCTTCCACGCCGTCGGCGCCGTTCACCTCGCGCGCGCGCCGGGCGATGTTCTTGGCGTAATCGCCGATCCGCTCGATCGCTCCCGCGATCTTCAGTGCCGCCACTACCTCGCGCAAGTCGTTGGCCAGCGGCGCGCGCAGCGCGATGATGCGCACCGCCAACTGCTCCACCTCGCTTTCCAGCGCGTCGATCGCCACGTCGTCGCGCGCCACCGCGTCCGCCAGGTCGGCGTCGCCCGACGTCAGCGCGCGCATGGCGCGGCGGATCGCGTCCTCCGCCAACCCGCCCATCTCGGCGATCAGGCCGCGCAGGTTGCCGAT
>Ga0325400_1006262_pt1 | contig 11291 bp, 11 predicted proteins | sample PopdelMetagenome_2_FD_205662 | JGI IMG/M metagenome (GOLD analysis project Ga0325400, IMG submission 205662) | Populus deltoides microbial communities from Bellville, Georgia, United States - Xylem-PdKOR-R1 | ecosystem: Host-associated > Plants > Phyllosphere > Stem > Wood/Secondary xylem...
GTTATCCTACCAAACCCGAGTCAAGAGACCAAGATAAATCCATAAAAAGAAAATAAAAGAAATTATAAAGTTCAATTCTCAATTAACCCAATGTTGAATGATGAAATTAAAAAAAAATTCAATTAAAAAGTAACAAAAAAAAACTCAAGTCAATATGATTAATTTACAAAACTCGCGACCTGAGTCATGAGACTGTGATAACCTCACAGAAAATATATATAAAAGAAAACAATTATGAAATCCAACTTCCAATCAATCCAATGTTAAAAAATAGAGTCGAGAAAAAAAATCATTAAAAAAATTACCCGCGTTACTCACAATCTGAATTATAAAACTGGAATAACTCAAAAAAAAAACAAGTTATTAAATCTAATACCACCACAAAAACTGAATTATTCATTACCACCACAAGATACCCAGCATCAATAACCCAAAAAACCTGTTCACTAACCCTGAATTCTAGCCAGAATACAACTGATTGCATTTCCCCAGTGTTCCAACAACAAATTAAACCAACTCTGCTGCAAAGCTCCTAACGTGTGTTGCACCACATCCTTCAGTCACAGCCCCACATCCTTCAAGCCATCATAAAAAATAAAAGGAGATAGTTCTGGCAGGGGAGATTTTGCCACACCTAAGAACTGTTTCAAATGCAATCCAATGTTTGAAAATGAATCCCAAACAATATGAATGTAGCTTTGAATGCTCCAAAATACAAAAATACCTGGTCTTGCCGGTATTTTTCTCTTATTTCAAGCGTTCCGTGTCTTTTACCCGAACGCAACTCATATAAAATGTTCACACATTCCTTCATATCACTTGCCATATAACGAAATCGTTGCTCCAACGTAGAACTCTGTGCAGAAATCTGTTAGTACGTACTCACATGGAATATTACCACAAAATAATATTATAGCGAAATAGACTCTTACCCAAGCTTGCGAGTTTGGCTGAATTAAAAATTTGATGAGAAAGATAATAGACGAAGCCAGTAAAGAAGGTTTGAACTTGCAACATTCATGTTCCACTAAACTCAGATCAGCTATATAGGATGCCATGTGCTCAAGCAGGAGGTTCTTTTCCTATGAGAGGTAAACAAGATAGAAGTAATTAAGCCAACAAATAAATTAACTCTCCAATACAAAAACATATTCACTAGGATCTCTCACTTCATAATCTTTTTGGACTTTATCCAAGAATATCCTGCAAACCAATAAATCAAAAAATATATATACAATATTAGACCAATCAATTAGTATGATTCTGTGTTATAAATGCGATTATAAATGACCGTATTCATAGTGCTCTTACCTCAAGAATGTCTTCACGGTAGGATAGCCCAGTTTATATCTCAAGCAACCTAGCATCTCAGTCTCCATGTTCAATATCTACATAAATTTTATGAACCATCATGAATAAAGAAAAATGAATGAAACGCTCATTGAAATAAGCATGTGTTATGAGGTGCATATGGAGTTTTTTTGAAGACAAGATCCTTGGGGGTGGGTTGGGTTGCAGCATACAAGCCTAGAGGTGGAAGCTTCCGAGTCTTAAGAAGCATTCTGTGTCTTGGAGCTGGAGAAAAATTCTTAAAGAAGGGGATATTTTGGACAAACAGAACATACAATAAGTAATGGGAATGCTACTCTTCTTCGGCGAGACTCGGCATGCTTACCAGCTTCTAGTCAAGAAACATGGTATGAGCACAATGCAGCATTCTGGTATCCTTTTAACACAAAAGTCTTTTGATATTATAAAGAAGAATAAATAGTATTGGACTAGTGAAAGGTTAGCTGCATTGGTTGACATCCAGGGAACTATTTGTGACGTAATTTTTTTTTCCCAAATTTGATCATTAAAGATGGTTTTTTTTTTTAAAGTCGAGTGCTGATGGTGTTTATTCAGCTAGACGTGCCAGATTAAAGGGGAGCAGAATTTATTAGCACAAGTTGGTTTCTGGCAGCCTGCCCATCCAAAGACGCAGCTTTGTAACCCTGCTTTTAGTGCTAAACATGTGAACAAACAAGGAAGGAAAATTCTCTCAAAGGAGGAAATGATGCTACCATTTTTTCTTTTTTGCTCTCTGAATTTATTTTTTCTTGATAGCTCGAAGGGATTCATTAATGAGCAACAAGGAAGCAAAGAATAAGTTCCTAGACAGTGGAACGATAAAGATGAACAAACAAACAAACAGCAAGCACAAGGGCCACCAAAAGAAAAGGAAAGAAAAACAAGAGTAGCAGAGACAGTACTCAACAACTAGACCAGCAGCAAGAAAGTGGCATCAAAAGGGCAGAAGCAAAACTCCAAGGCAGCAAAAATAGAAGCTCTCCAAAACATCTGAATTCTCAAGCAGCAAACCACAACAAAACTGAAAGCTCATACAAAGAAGAAACTGAGGAAGCAGCATACCAGACTAAATCACAGAAACTCAAGCAATAAAACAAGCGACCCAAGAAGAGAGGAAATGCGAAGGCATTGGACTATTACGGCATGCCACTAACAATATAAAGATAATTAACAGACAAAAACACAGCAGCACCTATCATGAAAAAACAAAACGCATAAGAAAGGAGCTTAGACGTAAAAAGAAGAGACATCAGCAATCAGCAGCAGAAGAAAAGAGATTGCATGGTACCTACCCTTTATGTGTCATCATGAAATGGATCGTGTCGACTTAAAAACAAGTTTCAAAATAGCACCCAATTTTTCCAACTCGGAGGCAGATACTCGTAATGCAAATTTTCTGTATGGCTTTTGATGAAAGCTTTCTAGCTTCTTTTTACAAGCTTTGTAGTAGGATTTTCCTACTCCTACTTGAGATTTATTTGATCCACACCACCGTGTATCAAAATTGAAACTAAAATCAATAAGAAAAAAAATCAAGATATATAAGAACCAACAAAGAAATACCTGTCCGTCTGCAATCGGAGAATCCATAAATTGCACAAAATAAAAAGATTGTTTCATCCCAACCCTTTCTTCGTATTTTCTGTTCATCAAATTAGTATCAAGCAGTAGTAAATCACAAAAGCATTTAAAGTAGATAATCGGCAAATTCATATTAATCTTACCCGGCAATGTATAGTGAGGAAACACCAATTAACTCCAATTTATCTGTATCAACAACAGGATTCAAAGAGTTGTATCTATCGTAGTATGAAAATGCTGTGTGTAGAGTATCCTGGTCAAGACCAAGACGGCATGAAAGAAGAGCCAAAACATCCACTATCTTTGCCCTATAGATGGATAGGGTATCATCTATGCCCATCCGTTGCTCGAAATTCATCTTCTTTAACAACAATTCTTCCTACAATTTCAGATGATTCAATTACTATAAACGCACAATTATATTTATGGCGGAAACAAAAACATCGCATACCTCCATTCCATAGAGATATTCGATAACCCTGTTGTCAATCTCCTCTGGTGCAGTCAGATCTTCATTTTTCTGCACCTTGGAAGGCCGCTCCTCTTCCATCGTGGATAACGGCTCTCTCTTCTTCGAGCTCTCTTGCTCGTCCATGTTTCTGTTTAAAATTCCTCACCTATATCAACTTTTTTCTTTCTTCAAATGTGTGTGTCTGTGTCTACACACACACACTAGATGTATTGCCCGCGCGCTGCAGCGGGCTTGCATAGCAAATGTCTTTTGATGATGTTCTAATCGCGCAGGATCTTAAAAAGAGTAGGAAATTTTTAAAGCTTGCTATAAGGCCAAGGGTGCATTAAAAGGAAAGTAATACAGAGGCAAAGCAACAGTCAATAGAAGACGAAAAAGAGTTGTTCATGCATATGAGAAGCCCACATGAAAGCTGAATCGTAGAGCCAAAAAGTTGCATCAACATAACATGCATATCGTTCCATCTATTCACAACAAAAAGGAATCGAATAAATCAAAAAGAGGACGATATGGTAGCGTGTCGCAAGAAAGACAAGCATGACGTGCGACTGGGTGAAGCAATGCAAGGCAAGCACTACAAATAAACAACCAACACAGGTGCTGTGTTGACAAAAAGCATAGATGATCATAGATGTGTCTATATAGCTAGGTGTCCTGCAAACGCAAGATGAATAAGCATAGAAAAGAAGCAACATAAAGGAAATCGATTGAAAAGAGAAGCCCGGGCTGCTGTTAATTTCATGACAGATCTAAAGAGAACAATAACTAAACATATGATCTAATTAACAAGCTAAAATGTCCATGTTATGTGAAAGGGGTTGCTGAAGTGGAGTGGCAACATAATATGAAAGAAATGGACCCGGCAGTAAGATGTTTCCAGCAAAAGTTGTTGGAGCCATGTCCGTAAAAGACTGGGAAAGTCAATGAACTCAGAAAAATGCGATAGAATCCTAGCTAGGAGAAGCTGTTCATTAATAACAACACAAAAACAACAGCCTATGCACAAAATTAAGAAAAGAAAATCTAGAGGTACAAATCCAATGCAAACTGGGATAGAACTCCACCTTGTCCTGTGATTGTTTGGCATGTCTCTATGCCATATTAATTTTTTTTTGGAAAATCTAACAGAGAGAGAGCCATCTCAAGTTGTCAACCAAAACAAATAATGTCTATTGAAATTTATCCTACACAGATTTCACACTGAAGAGTATTGTATGTTGGCTTGCTGTTGTCTGCCACAACTTATATTTCACACTCCCTTCCTGACATCTCCCTCTCTTTTTTGAAACTAATATATATAGCAAAAGGAGTTAAAAGGACATCTTGCTGAAATAACTTATAAGTACGCCAATTTTTTAAGTTGGAGCCATAAGCATATTGTATGGGGTATAATTCGATTTATCATGCAAGGGACCTCCTACCAAATTAACAGCTAATTGTAGTTTATGCATGCAAGACAACCTTTCATCATTGAAAAAAAAAAAAAAAAGACAACAGGCAGACCAAATCTATAATTGGAAGGGGCTAAGTGCGAAATATGGACCTTAAAAATCTAGACACAATTGAAAAGTGCAAATTCATCCGAGGGGATACCATAGCTCTCGTAACCATAGGATCCGGCCCTCAACCTTGTCTCAGACAACAACAGGACAGCTGGCCAGAACAAACTGATCCTCAAAAGATCACAAAACACCCAGGAAACAACACCGCTGTATTCAACAACATGGATCAACCAGCCCCTCTCCCAGGATCACAAATGAGAAGCGACAGCAAGAAGGGAAAAACATACAATGAGCTAGGAAAAACAAACAACAGACCCTGCAAAATCGACTTGTGTCACTGCAACTCCCTGAACACTGAGACACTTCTCATTGGATTCAATGCAAACTGTGTTGACAACAACAGTGGGAAACCATTGCTGTAACATCATTTTAATTAGAGCATGGCCCCTACCATCCTCATTAAATGACCATTGCAATGATCTCAAAACAGCAGACAATTGTGCTTAAACTGTAACTCCTAGAAAAGGTTTGAGATGGAAACATAAAAAGGAAAAGGTATTGAGTGGCACAGAGAGAAAAGAAAAGCACAACAACAGCCAAGCAAGCAATGGAAAACTGCAAAAAAAAAAAAAGAAAACCTTTGAAGCAGAAGCAACTCACAGCACACAATAGAGACTGATGACCTCCCTGCAAACCCAACCAAGACGCAGCAAAGCAAAGACTGAGAAGACCTGCAGGGAGCAAATAGAAACATCAGACTAAGCATGATCAGAAACCAAAGGAGAAAGAGGAAACAAAATAGAGCAAGAAAGCTAAAATGAAAGGGCAACAATAAGAGTCCAAGCAGCAAGAAAAACACAGACACAAACGTGTGAGGGCAGACCCGCAATACAAAAAAAAAAAAAAAAACCCTGTTATATACGCTCTCAAATTCTGCTGTGACACCAAATTTGTTTTCTGATAAATCAATCTTGTTTGTTTTATGTTACTCTCTCTCTCTCTTCACGTTTTCTTGTCCCGCTTCGAATATTCTGTAACAAATTCCCTACCTATATCAGCCTTCTTCGTTCGTGAAATACTATTAAAACACAACCACTTTAAATAAAGAATTTTTTTTATACCTTTTTATATGATGAATTCACTAAATTTTAATTTGAAACCTAAGTTTATTATTATATGTATTATATGTTATATGATATGAGAAAAAGAAGAAGAAGAAGAAGAAGAAGAAGAAGAAATGACAAGGTAAGTGTTATGTATTTTAATGGAGAAAAGAAAATGAAATAAGTACGTGCAACACAAAACAAGGATTTTAAAAGGATGTAACGCAGCTTAGTAATATGTTTTTTTTGGGTACAAAATGTTACGAGTTAAAATCCTGTCATTCTTATAAACTTTGCATATGATACAATAACAAGGGATCAATTAAGATAAATATACTTTAATATAATATTATTATTTATTATATATATATATATATATATAATATAGTTTATATATGAGATAGTATAGGCATTATATACTATTATTATTTGTATATGATAATAGTATATAATGCCTATACTTTTAATTCCCTACCTATATCCCTTTAAACTTTGCATATGATACAATAACAAGGGATCAATTAAGATAAATATACTTTAATATAATATTATTATTTATTATATATATATATATATATAATATAGTTTATATATGAGATAGTATAGGCATTAATTGATCCCTTTTATTTGACCTCTTTAATTTTATTAAAAATATTAAAAAAAAAGAGGTAAGAAAAAATTTAATTAATCAAAGATCTAACTATATTGTAAATAAACAATTACGGCTAAAGTAATAGGAATTAGACCTAATTATACAATTCCAAATAAAAAAACTTCAATTATTTCAATTTATTTGAAAAGAAAAAACAAAGATTATAACTATCCTTAAATATTAATCCATATTGCTAACTCGATAATCAAGAACCGGAAATTGACATGCTATGGAACTAGAAAATATGGAATACTGCAAAAAAAAAGAAAAAAAAGAAAAAAAATCAATCAACATCTTATCCAATAAAACATCAAAATTTTAACCTAACCTTTTAAGATCCATCATAATTTTTTCAAGAAAAATAAAGCTTTACTAATGAGGAAAATAAGGGTCCATATATCACCATCTTTAAGACAATCAAATTAAATTCACATACAAAAATCATTAATACGTTGCTTGAAAAAGAAGATGACAAGCTAAAAGGAAATGTCATAAAGTGTCTCGTTCTTCATAGACGTTATTGATATCAATAACGTGGCCAGTCAGTGCACATATATAATCACTCTCCGTTGTCGACTGACTTTAGAAACCAACTCTGGTATTTGCACTGACACATGTATCTAATTCTTCTGTCAAACCCTGCACTTCTTTGGATTCAGCCTCCAGCTTACTGTTTTCCAAATCGATCATTGGAAGTTTTTACATATTCAAATGATATAGTTGTCACCTCTCCTCTAGCTTTGGAAACTTTCAACTCCAAATCACCATCAACATCATCTCTTTTGCATTGTGCTCCAGAAGCTTCAGCCATAGCTTTACATGATGTCGTCTTTGGTGTGCCTTCGGCATCGATTTGCTTGAGTAGAAGCCTCCTTTCTTTCATATACCCCCTGATTAGTAGTAATACAAAAGCACAATCCTCCCACATCAACCAAAACATTCAAATCTAACCAATCAGAATAAAAAACATATATGGGAGACAAAAAAAAAAAAAAAACCCTCAAGTGAAAGCAGCTTTACCATGCCTTACTCAGCAGAAAAAGTTTGTAATCCAGTCCTCCATTATCAATTGTGCAACCCTTATCTGCCATGTCTGCAATATCTGTAGTTAAGTAAACACGAAAAGGCATGAGTAAATTGAGCAAGATAATCTTCTGTGGCAGTTATAAATGTTTCAATCAAACCTAAATTGGTAGAGCAACTACCTTTATCGATCTTGTCAATAACATAATCACTCAATGCCTCTTTTTTGTCCTTGCATTCTTCCTGCAGAATCAACCCATATTAAGCAAAATTCACAAGTCAACAACAAAAAAAATGTTTGCACAGTTCATTTATCAGAAATTGTTCTTATTAGTTTTCCCTACTGTTTTTGCTTCTTTTTAGTTTAAGAATCCTTATGCTATTTGGATTTACGGTTAGCAAGCGACTTCAACAAGTCCTTTTCCTATATGAATTAGGATTAAGTCCTTCAACTGGTATATATAGGCGGCCAAGACTAATTTACAGAACATCTTTTGTTATTTAATATCAATATATTTAGACTTTAGAGGTTCTCAGCCCTGAGTCTTATTTTCTAATTCTAGCTTCTATCTTCTTCTAGTGTTAGCGTCTTATTGTTCTTTGTTGTTTAGCATTGTTCTCTCTTCCCTTGCATCAAATGTTCCAAACATTTCCTAAAAGTTGACGACAAGTTTAGAGCGATGACCACACCTTTGACTCTGTTGCCGACCATGTACTAGCAGCCTCCACAAAATCTGGTGCACCAGAAGCTTCAGGCATAGTTTTGCATGATGTCTCAGGTAGGGCTTTAGCATTGATTGGCTCAAGTTGAAGCTTCTTTTCTGTTCCAAATTGGCAATCCCTTGATAATTCAAACAGTAGTATTACCAGCGACCCAGCAAATCAAAGTCAGTTCGAATAGTGGCTTCAAGCACTCCACACAACACTGGAATTACCACGTACCTTTTACACTCTTCTGCTAAAGACCATGAGTCTTTGGATTGAGCCATAAGTTTATGTTCCCAATCATTAGTGTTCTTTGCAGATGCAAATGCAGCCCTGCTAGTAATCACATCTTCTTCAGCCTTGGCAACTTTTAAATTTTGATCACTATCGAGATCTTTCCTACGTTTTGTACCGGTTTTAGAAGCTGATTGTGGGAGTTCTCTATCCTCTTTTCCCATATCTTTAATGTCTAGGAAGACACCGTATGAGAAATTAATGGTAACCAGTGACATACAAACATGATATAAGTATACAAGAGTCACCAAGGCATTCATAACAATTTCACATACCAGTTAGTGCTGCAGGAAGAACCTTCTTGACCAGTAAAAGAACAGCTTCCTGATCAGAAGCCGAAAGAGTTTCCCATCCAGCCAACTTCTCCACTTGGATAGATGGGTACAAATTCATGAAACAGTTGGCATGGTCCAACAGAAATCTCTTACTGGCTTGTCCCTCGACCCTTAAGAATACACGAGCCTAGATTTTGAGAAGCACAACCAGTGATCAGCAATTAAGTGGCATTTACTTTCTATATGTATCCATGCCATCTCAGCAGAAAAGGAAGGCAATTCATAGGATCAAAATCTATACGATAGACTTAGAAATTATCAATAGATGACGCAGGATTTAAACATAGTGAAACCTCAAGACTTCAAACATTCCCATCAATCCCATCGCCTTCCACCAATAAGCTTTCAAATGATTTGCTTTGACTTTGAAATGTTCTTCACAATATTATTTTAGAAGATGCTATTCTAGCGCCAAATTTTGCTAGAATAGAAGCTTCCCAAACATTTTAAATTTTTGGATCGATTGAACCAACTACATTGTTCTTAATTAGAGACTAGTGTTCCAGGGAGGGGGGGGGGGGTTTACGACTACATCAGAGCCTTTCCCATGCCCATCAATTAATCTGCTGTCATTGATAAATAGGGCAGACACGCATTCCAATGGTAATTCACTACACCAGATATCTGATTATCTCTGAAAAACATGTCAAGAGGAAAAATGTTTGGTTATATACACTTCATGAATCTGGTTCGCCACACATAAAGAAATAAAGGTTTAAAAATGATCTCTAGAAAACAAAGTTAAATACATAAAAAACCACCTCTCCTTTCATAATCTTTTGGCTGCATTCCCAACAAGTAGCAAGAGAATCTTGTGAAACTTCAATACCATATTTTGTAGCTGTATCTATAACTAGTGTAGCACTATTCCCATCATATTTTGTAAGCTTTTGGTATAGACATTGGTGTGACTCTATAGCAGCAGCATCGACACTGATAGCCATAAAACTTGAAAGTTACACATAATAAACAAGTATGGCATCCAAAAAAAAAAGAATGGTATTGAAATTAGATGTTGAAACTCAAGATCTTCTACAACATAAAACAAGTGCAAACCACGTAAATTCAGGGATATTTTACTAGTTCGTTTATTAATTAATAATAAATTGTATAGAAAAATTGGCATGATCGACGTAAAACAATATATATGTGTAATGTCCGTGATCCAAGAAGAGGAAATTGAGCAATTCCTTCTTCGAAAAAAATTCTGAATCAAATAATGAACTTTTTTACAAACACCACCAAGAAAAAAATTGCAATGGAATTTTTTGAAATATCCTTCCAATCCATAAAATGATATTCATTTTGTCATTTATATTAATAACGTATTATGAATATTCAGAACTCAGCCGCATGTCTGATTCGACAGGGGGCCATTGATGTCTTATGCTCTCACGTGTACAACTCAGTTCATCCTATTACAACTACAGAGATGAACCCAATCTGGAGCCGTAAAAGAAAATATCTATTAAACAGATCACATGAATACGAGTAACAGTACTTAATATCCGAAGAGGAATTATGATTTCAGGCATTATGAAAAGAAAAGGAAGAGAACTTACAGTTGTGTGTTGTTGGGTGTGCGATCAGCATGATTCGACGAAGTAGTCTATCATATTATATTCAGAAACACACATGATCAGTCTTCAAGAAGTTATATCAAAGAAGAATTAGGGTTTTCAAGGGTGGTAGAACTTGTAATCAAACATTTGAATGTAGTTTTAATTTCAATCAACTTAGGGTTTTCCCAACCCTAAATTGTCTGTCAGAGAGCACTTGCCGGGGGGGAATGTTTATCAAAGAAGATTATACATACATAGTCAAGTAGGTCAGGCCGTTGAACCATCTTGCACGATGCCTCCTTCCCTCCTGCATCTTCCATTGTTTGAACAATCTGGCAAAATGCCTTCCCTTCTGCCTCTTCCATTGTGCTTACTGCTTACCTCTCTCCCTCACTCCCTTGAGTTATGCCTTTCGGGTGGGAGACGTATAGTGCATGACGCTATTGCCGCCTACCTTTTCTATTAGCGGTTTGGGACACTGCTACGGGATTTTGTTTCATTGAGTGACGAAATTATCCTTACCCTAAAAAACAATTTTGAAATTGAAATTTAGATATTGACTTGTTTACATGTTATAACTGCTTTGAATTTGAAATATAAAGTTTCTTTTTTAAAATTTGTCTATATTTGCTTGGTCAGTATCCACGGACCCAAAATATTTCTTGCGTTTGGAATTTAAATTTGGTACAATCATACAAGCACAATTTTAGGC
>Ga0325400_1006263_pt1 | contig 11291 bp, 8 predicted proteins | sample PopdelMetagenome_2_FD_205662 | JGI IMG/M metagenome (GOLD analysis project Ga0325400, IMG submission 205662) | Populus deltoides microbial communities from Bellville, Georgia, United States - Xylem-PdKOR-R1 | ecosystem: Host-associated > Plants > Phyllosphere > Stem > Wood/Secondary xylem...
CGGGAACCGCCAGTGCCGTTCGAGCCAGGCCGCGGGCGGGGCCAGCACCGTGGTGACCACCAGCGCGAGGACGACCGGCAGCAGCACGCTCCACAGCATCTGCACGACCAGGGCGAGCGCGACCAGGACGACCGCGAGCACGACCCAACGCCACGACCAGCCCGACAGCCAGCGCACCCCGCTGCCGACCACGCGTTCGCGGCTGGGCCGGGCGGACCGGCCGGACCGGGTCTCGGCAACGGGATCGGCGGGCGCGGACGCGTCGACGTCCGGCGGTGTCGGGGGTGCGGTGGGGGGTGTCGCGGGCGGTGGCATGGGAGCAGCCTGCCGCCTCGGGGCCGTCCTTGCCTGCACCCGGCCCGCCGCCTCCCCCGACCGGGCGGGCCGCCCCGTTACGATCGCCGGGGCCGAGGGACGCCCGACGACCGCTCGCGCCCGTACGACGCCGCCACCCACAGATGCCCACCGAAGCCGACACAGAAGGAGGTGCGCGCGCATGCTGGACGGACTCCACCGCTTCGAGCAGCGCCTCGAGTCGGCGATCTCCGGCGTCTTCGCCCGCACCTTCCGCAGCGCCGTCCAGCCGGTCGAGATCGCCGCGGCCCTCGAGCGCGAGCTCGACAACAACGCCCAGATCCTCTCCCGCGACCGCCGCCTGGTGCCCAACGCCTTCCACGTCGAGCTCAGCACCACCGACCTCGAGCGGCTCGCGCCGTACGACTCGGCACTCTCCGCCGAGCTCACCGAGCAGCTGCGCACCCACGCGGGCCGGCAGAGCTACGTCTTCCCGGGCCCGGTGCTCATCGAGTTCGCCCACGCCGAGGACCTGACGACCGGGCGCTTCCGGATCCGCAGCGAGGCGCAGGCCCAGGTCACCGCGCAGGCGACCCACACCCAGGTACGCCGCGCCCGCGCGCTGCTGGAGGTCAACGGCACCCGTCAGCCCCTCCAGCCCCCGGGGCTGGTGGTCGGGCGCGGCAGCGACGCCGACCTGCGCATTAACGACCCCGGCGTCAGCCGACGGCACCTGGAGTTCAACGTGACCCACCGTGACGAGGGCCTGCCCCCGGCCATCGAGGTGCACGACCTGGGCTCGACCAACGGGATCCTCGTCGACGGGCGCAAGGTCCCGCGCGCCGACCTCGGCGAGGGCTCGACGGTCAAGGTCGGCCACACCACGATGACCGTGCGCATCGTCGAGGAGGTCGCCGATGTCTGAGCTGACCTTCTTCCTGATCCGGATCGCCTACCTGGCCATCCTGTGGATCTTCGTGCTCTCCGCGGTCTCGGTGATCCGGTCCGACATGTTCGGGGCCCGCGTCCCCGACGCCGCGCGCGTCGCTCCCGGAGGTGGCGGACGCACCCCCAAGCAGAAGCCGCCCTCCAAGCGGCGCGGCTCCCCCAACCACGTGGCGGTCACCCAGGGCTCGAGCACCGGCGCCACCGCGTCTCTGGAGGACGCCCCGATCCTCATCGGCCGGGGCAGCGACGCCGCGATCCGCCTCGACGACGACTACGCCTCGACCCGGCACGCCCGGATCGCCGTCTCGGGCGACCAGTGGTTCGTGGAGGACCTCGGATCGACCAACGGCACCTACATCGGCAGCGTCCGGCTCACCCAGCCCACCACCATCGCGCTCGGCACCCAGATCCGGATCGGCAAGACCATCCTGGAGCTCAAGAAGTGACGGCCGCCCCGGAGCGTCCCGGTGGCACCGATGGGACCGGCACCGACACCGGCGCCCTGGTCCTGAGCTGGTCGGCGATCTCCGACGTCGGTCGAGTCCGCCAGGACAACCAGGACTCCGGGTACGCCGGGCCCTGGCTGCTCGCGGTGTGCGACGGCGTGGGCGGGGCGGCCCGGGGCGACATCGCCTCCAGCACCGCCGTCGCCGAGCTGCGCCGCCTCGACGAGGCGCCCCCCGCCGGGCCCGCGGCCGGGTCGACCACCGGAGCCGGTGGACACCGGGCCAGCGCCACCGACGGCGACACCACCGACACCATCCTCATCGACACCCGTGGCACGGGCGACGCGACCGGCTCTGGCGACGGGACTGGCACGAGGGAGGGCGGCGCGACCGGTGACACCGGCGCGGCCGGCAGCGGCCTGGAGGTCGACACCGACCCGGGCGACGGAGCCGACGGCTCCCCCGCGACCACCGACCCCGGCGAGGTGCTCAGCCGGGTCACCCTCGCCCTGGGTGCGGCCCACCGCGAGATCGGCCGGTTGGTCGACGCCGACCCCAGCATCAACGGCACCAGCACGACGGCCACGGTCGCCCTCTTCGACGGCGCCCGGTTCGGGGTCGGCCACGTCGGCGACAGCCGGGCCTACCTCTACCGCGACGGGGAGCTGAGCCAGCTCACCACCGACCACACCCTCGTGCAGAGCCTGGTCGACGAGGGTCGGATCACCGAGGCCGAGGCCCGGGTCCACCCCCACCGCAACCTGATCCTGAAGGCGCTCGACGGCGTCCACGAGGCCGAGCCCGACCTGTTCGTGCTCGAGACCGTGCCGGGTGACCGGATGTTCTTGTGCAGCGACGGGGCCTGCGGGGTGCTCGACGACGCCCGGATCGCCGACATCCTCTCCTCGGGCTCGCCCGACTACGCCGCCGTCGAGATGGTGCGGGCCAGCCTGGAGGCCGGCAGCTCCGACAACGTGACCTGCCTGGTCGCCGACGTGACGACCGCTGCGACCGCCGAGGCCGACCCGCACACCGCCGAGCTGGAGCCCCTCCTGGTCGGAGCGGCCGCCGAGCTCAAGCGGCGCAGCCCCCGCGGCCTGTTCCGCGGCCACCGGTCCGGCGACACCGGCGAGCTGGAGCCGGTCGACGCCGAGATCCCCGACCACGTCGGCTACGTCATCGCCACCGACCCGGTGGTCGATCCCGAGACCGCCCGCTACGCACCTCGTCCACCGCAGCGGCTGGTGTGGCTGCGCCGCATCCTGGCCCTGGCCGTGGTCGTCGGGCTGGTCTGGATCGTCGTGGCGGCGGCCTGGTCGTGGAGCCAGCGGCAGTACTTCGTCGCCGAGAGCGGCGGCGTCGTCGCGGTCTACCGCGGCCTCGACACCGAGGTGCTCGGGCTCGACCTGTCGAGCGTCTACCAGGAGTCCAACGTCGAGATCGCCGACCTGACCGAGCGCGACGCCGACAACGTCCGCTCGGGCATCCCCGCCGACGACGCCCAGGACGCCCGGCGCACCGTCGAGCAGATCGCCTCCGACCGGGTCGGCGGGTGAGCCGCCCATGAGCGTGGTCTCCCCCGCCACCGGGACGCTGCTGGGCTTCGTGCACCGGCCGCGTCGCGGCGCCGAGCTGTTCCTGCTGCTGCTGGCCCTGGTCGTCGGGGTCGGCGGCTACGCCGCCGTCGGGCTCGGAGTGGAGGGTCGGGTCCCGGCCGACATCCTGGGGTACGGCGGGTGGCTGGCCGGGCTGGTCGTCGCCGCCCACGTGGTGATCCGCTTCGTCGCGCCGTACGCCGACCCGGTGCTGCTGCCGCTCGTGGCCGCGCTCAACGGGCTCGGCCTGGCCGTCATCCACCGCCTCGACCTGGCCAGCGGGCCGGCCCTCGCGCCCCAGCAGCTGACCTGGATGACCGTCGGGGTCGTCCTGTTCGTCGGCACCCTGCTGGTGCTGCGCGACCACCGCACGCTGACCCGCTTCACCTACACCTGCGGCCTGGCCGCGATCGTGCTGCTGCTGATGCCGATGGTCCCCGGCCTGGGTCGCACCATCAACGGGGCCCGGATCTGGATCGGCGTCGGCCCGTTCAGCTTCCAGCCCGGCGAGGTGGCCAAGGTGCTGCTCGTCGTGGCCTTCGCGGGCTACCTGGTGCTGCACCGCGACGCCCTCGCGCTCGCGGGCCGCCGGGTCCTGTTCGTCGACCTCCCCCGGGGCCGCGACCTGGGCCCGATCGTGGCCATGTGGCTGGTCAGCCTCGGCATCCTGGTCTTCCAGCGCGACCTGGGCTCCAGCCTGCTGTTCTTCGGGCTCTTCCTGATCATGCTCTACGTCTCGACCGAGCGACCGGGCTGGCTGGTCGTCGGGGGTGGGCTGTTCTTCGCCGGCGCGTTCGTGGCCTGGCGACTCTTCGGGCACGTCCAGGACCGGGTCGCGCTCTGGCTCGACCCGTTCTCGCTCTACGGCGGCGACACCATCGCCGGCGACCTCGGCCGTCAGGCGGTGGAGACCAAGTTCGGGATGGCGTGGGGCGGCTTGCTCGGCCGCGGCTTCGGCGAGGGCGACCCGACCCGTATCCCCGAGGTCAAGTCGGACTACATCATGGGCGCGATCGGCGAGGAGCTCGGCCTGACCGCGGTCATCGCGGTGCTGCTGATGTACGCCCTCATCGTCGAGCGCGCGCTGCGGGTCGCGGTCGTCTCCCGCGACTCGTTCGGCAAGCTGCTCGCGACCGGGCTGGCCGGGGTCTTCGCGCTCCAGGTGTTCGTCGTCGTCGGCGGCGTGACCGGTCTGATCCCACTGACCGGCCTGACCACCCCGTTCCTGTCCTACGGCGGGTCGTCGCTGGTCGCCAACTGGGTGATCATCGGCATCCTGCTGCGCGTCTCCGACCAGGCCCGCCGCCCGCTGCCCGACCTCTCCCCCGAGGCCGACGGCAGCGCAGACGACGAGTCCACGCAGGTGATCAAGCTGTGAACAAGCCCATCCGCACCGTCTCGGTGTTCTGCCTGCTGCTGTTCCTGGCGCTGATGGTCAACGCGACGGTCCTGCAGTTCTTCTCGGCGCAGGGCCTCGATGACGACCCCCGCAACCGTCGCGTCACCGAGGCGTCGTTCTCCCGCGAGCGGGGCGCGATCCTGGTCGACCGGGAGCCGGTCGCCGAGAGCAGCCCCAGCGACGACGAGTACGAGTACCAGCGCCGCTACCCCTCTCCGCTGCTCTACGCCCCGCTCACCGGCTACTTCGCCTACAGCATCGCCTCGACCGGGGTCGAGCGCTCGGAGAACGACGTCCTCTCCGGTGACGACCCGCGGCTGTTCGTGCCGCGGCTGGTCGACCTGTTCAGCAACGAGGACACCCAGGGCGGCAGCGTCGAGCTGACCATCGACCCCGCGGCGCAACAGGCGGCGTACGACGGCCTCAAGGCGCTCGGCCCCGACGTCCAGGGCGCGGTGGTCGCGCTCGACCCCGGCACCGGCGCGATCCGGGCCATGGTGTCCCTGCCCAGCTACGACCCCAACCAGCTGGCCTCCCACGACTTCGACTCCGTCAACCGCCGCTACCAGGAGCTGGCCCGTGACGACACCGACCCGCTGATCAACCGGGCCATCGACCGCCGCCTCTTCCCCGGCTCGACGTTCAAGGTCGTCACCGCCGCCGCGGCGCTGGAGAACGGGATCGTCGACGGCCCCGACGACCTGGTCCCCGGCGGCGACACCTTCGACGTCCCCCAGTCGACCCAGGTCGTGCAGAACGAGGGCCGCGACTGCGGCAGCGGCGACATCCCCCTGCGCCAGGCCATGGAGAACTCCTGCAACACCTCCTTCGCGGCGCTGGCCGGCGAGGTGGGCGAGGAGGACATGCTCGAGCAGGCCGAGAAGTTCGGCTTCAACAGCGACGACCTCGACGACATCGGGCCGTCCACCGCCTCGGTGTTCCCGGACGACGCCGACCCCGCGCAGGTCACCCAGACCGGCTTCGGCCAGTTCGAGGTGCAGGCCACCCCGCTGCAGATGGCCATGGTCGCCGGCGGCATCGCCAACGACGGGGTCGTGATGAAGCCCTACGTCGTCGACCAGATCCAGTCCGCGGACTACGACGCCGAGGAGACCGACCCCCAGCGGCTCTCTACCGCCATCTCCTCCGACACCGCCGAGACCCTGACCGACGTCATGGTCACGACCGTGAGCGAGGGCACCGCGTCCCCGGCCGCCATCCCCGGTGTCAACGTGGCCGGCAAGACCGGCACCGCCGAGCGGGGCATCGAGGGCGAGCCGCCGTACGGCTGGTTCATCTCCTTCGCCCCCGCCGAGGAACCCGAGGTCGCGGTGGCCGTCATGATCGAGGAGGCGCCCGGCCAGACCATCGCCGGCGGCCAGCTCGGCGGACCGATCGCCAAGCGCGTGATGGAGGCGATGCTGCGGTGACCGCGACGACGCCCCCCGTCCCCACGACCCAGGTCAGGAGCACGCCGTGACCCAGACCCCCGCCGAGAGCTACGCCGACGACAAGCACCGCTACCGCCTCGACTCCCGCATCGCCACCGGCGGCATGGGTGAGGTGTGGCGCGCCACCGACACCGCCCTGGGCCGCACCGTGGCGGTCAAGCTGCTCAAGGCCGAGTACGCCGACGACGCGACCTTCCGGTCCCGGTTCGAGACCGAGGCCCGCCACGCCGCCGCGCTGTCCCACCCCGGCGTCGCGGGCGTGTTCGACGTCGGCGAGGGCTCCGCGCTCGACGGCTCCGGCAAGCCGCGGCCCTACCTGGTCATGGAGCTCGTCGACGGCCAGCCGCTCTCGGCGCTGCTGGTCCCCGGCCGTGAGCTCGACCCCGATGCCGTCCGCGACCTGATGGCCCAGACCGGGGACGCCCTCGGCGCGGCGCACCGGGCCGGCATCGTGCACCGCGACGTGAAGCCCGCCAACTTGATGGTCACCCCGGGCGGGGTCGTCAAGGTCACCGACTTCGGGATCGCCCGCGCCGCCGACGGGGTCGGGATCACCCGGACCGGTGCGGTGATGGGCACCCCGCAGTACCTCTCCCCCGAACAGGCCGAGGGCAAGCCCGCCACCGTCCGCTCCGACGTCTACGCCCTCGGTGTCGTCACCTTCGAGTGCCTGGCCGGGCGCCGTCCCTTCGAGGCCGACTCCCCGGTCGCCACCGCGCTGGCGCATCTGCGCCAGCCCGTCCCCTCGCTCCCCGACCACGTGCCCGCCGAGCTCGCCACCGTGGTCACCCGCGCGCTGTCGAAGGACCCCGAGGAGCGGTACGCCGACGGCGCGGCCTTTGCGGCCGCCCTGCGCGACCCCGTCACGGCCGCCACCCAGGTCGTCCCCGGCTCCGGCGGGGGCGCCGGGGCGGCGGGCGCCGCGGCAGCAGGGCTCGCGGCGGGCGCGCTCGGCGGGGCGGCGCTGGCCAACGCCGCCGACGACGAGCAGGGGCGCACCCAGGTCATGGGGGCCACGGGCGCCCAGGCGGCGTACTCCCCCGACCCGACGCCCGCCGACGGCACCGGCTACGACGACGGGTACGACCACATCGACGGCAGTGGGTACGGCGCCCCCGTGGCCCCGCCGCCCGCCACCGGGTCGGTGCGACCCGAGGACGAGGACGAGGCACCGCGCCGCTCGAGCACCGGCCTGATCGTCGCCTCCGTGCTGGCGGCGGTGCTCCTGATCGTGGTCGTCGTGCTGCTGGTCAACTCCGCCGGCGACGACGACGAGCCGTCGGCCACGACCACCGACCCCACGAGGTCGGCGACGCCCAGTCCGTCGCAGACGCCGACCGAGACCCAAGAGCAGACGCCCGAGGAGCCTGAGCCCTCCGACACCGGCCCGGCCGAGGTGACCATCAACTCCGCCGACTACGAGGGCGACCCCGTGGACGACGTGGTGTCTCGCCTCTCGGGCCTCGGCCTGAACGTCGCTCGCAACGAGATCGAGAACCCCGGAGGCCAGACGGAGGGGATCGTGGAGTCGGTCAACCCCGACGGGACGCTGCGGGAGGGCGACCAGGTCACGGTCAACTACTACGGCGCCGAACCGGCACCGGACCCGACCGAGGACCCCGAGCCCAGCACGTCGCCCTCCACCTCACCGTCCAGCGACGAGCCGACCGAGCCCACCGACCCGACCGAGACCGGTCAGTCCAACCGCGAGCTCGGCCCGCGCGGGCCGGCCGGCACCGTCGACGGCGGTCCCTCCGGGCCGCAGGAGCGCGACGACTGATGGAGCAGAGCAGTCCGCACACCCTGGTCGGGGGCCGCTACGAGCTCGGGGAGCTCCTCGGGCGGGGTGGCATGGCCGAGGTCCGCAAGGGCACCGACACCCGCCTGGGCCGGGTGGTGGCGGTCAAGCGGCTGCGCACGGACCTGGCCAGCGACTCCACCTTCCAGGCGCGGTTCCGGCGGGAGGCGCAGTCCTCGGCGTCGCTCAACCACCCGACCGTCGTCGCCGTCTACGACACCGGCGACGAGCCGGCCACCGACGGCTCCGGGGTCGACCAGCCCTACATCGTGATGGAGTACGTCGCCGGCCGGACGCTGCGCGACGTCCTGCGGGAGGGCCGGAAGATCCTGCCCGAGCGGGCGCTGGAGATCACCAGCGGCGTCCTGTCGGCGCTGGACTACAGCCACCGGGCCGGGATCATCCACCGCGACATCAAGCCCGGCAACGTCATGCTGACCCCCTCGGGCGACGTCAAGGTCATGGACTTCGGGATCGCGCGCGCCATCAGCGACGCCGCGGGGTCGATGACCCAGACCGCCGCCGTGGTCGGCACCGCGCAGTACCTCTCCCCCGAGCAGGCACGGGGAGAGACGGTGGACTCCCGCTCCGACGTCTACTCCGCCGGCTGCCTGCTCTACGAGCTGCTCACCGGCCGTCCCCCCTTCGTCGGCGACAGCCCGGTCGCGGTCGCCTACCAGCACGTCCGTGAGCAGGCCGCCCCGCCGTCGGACCACGACACCGCCCTGCCCCCCGAGGTGGACGCGATCGTCATGAAGGCGCTGGCCAAGCGGGTCGAGGACCGCTACCAGTCCGCCGGCGCGATGCGCTCCGACGTCGAGCGCTTCCTCGCCGGGCGCCCGGTCGACGCGCCCCCACCACCCCCGCCGGTCGCCGTCGCCCCGCCCGCCGAGCGCGAGACGGCGGTCGCCGCCGGGGCCGCGGCTGCCGCGACGGACCGCGACGGGCGCCCCGCCCGGCGTACCCGCTCCCAGCCCCGGACCGGCCTGTGGGTGCTGCTCGGCCTGCTGGTGGTGGCGCTGCTGGTCGCCGGCTGGTTCCTGGTGCGCGACCAGCTGTTCCCGCCCTCGCCCGAGCGGGAGCAGGTGCCCGACCTCTCCGGGTTGACCCTGGACGAGGCCCGGGCCGCGATCGGAGAGGCGGGCCTGATCGTTGGCGGGATCGACGAGGCCAACGACGACGAGGTCCCACAGGGTCAGGTCGTCGACCAGGACCCGGCCGCCGAGGGCTTCGTCGACCCGGACACCCAGGTCGACTTCACCGTCTCCCTGGGCAAGGCCGACATCGAGGTGCCCTCGGTGGTCGGGCAACCCCGACAGGGTGCGCGCTCGATCCTGGAGGCACAGCAGAGATTCAAGGTCGTCCAGCAGGAGGTCGAGTCCGACCTCCCCGTCGGCCAGGTCATCTCGCAGAACCCGAAGGCCGGCGCCCTGGTCGCCGAGGGGTCCACGGTCACTTTCCGCTACTCCGACGGCCCCGAGCAGGTGCCCGACGTGCTCGGTCTGGAGCAGCAGGCCGCGCTTGACGCAATCCGACAGGCACGCTTCAACCCCGTTGTCATGGACGATCCCGACGCGACCGAGCCCCGCGGCACGGTCACCCAGGTGATCCCCGGGGTCGGGCAGACCCTCCCAGAGGGCACCGACGTCACCGTGTTCGTCTCCACCCGCACCCCGCCCACCAACAACGCCGAGCCCCTCGACCCGTCGGAGTCCGGGAACGGGAACGGGAACGGCGGGGGCGGGAACAGCGGCAACGGGGGCGGGAACGGCGGCGGGAACGGCAACGGCAACGGGAACGGCAACGGAAACGGCGGGGGCAACGGCGGCGGTCGCGGGGGCGGCGGCTAGCCCGAGCGCTGCGGGCGGGCGTCGACCACGTCGACCACCCCGGCGTACGCCGGTGCCTCCACCTCGTCCTCGACGCTGAGGTCCCAGCCGACCGACACCGTGGGGGCCTCGGCGTCCTCGCGGAACCGGGTGACGTCCTCGTCGGCGTCGAGGGCGGCGATCAGCGCGGCGGGGTCGCCCACCCCCGAGATCACGTAGGGCTGCGGGTAGGGGACGCCCTGCAGGCGCACGGCGTTGCCGTTGCACTTGATGCCGGTCGTGGTGATCACGCGCTGGCCCTGGATGGTGACCGCCTCCGCGCCGCCCACCCAGAGGGCGTTGACGACAGCCTGGATGTCTTGCTGGTGCACGACGTAGGGGAACAACTGCTCCTGCGCCTCGACGGCGTCCTCCAGCACCTCGCGGGGGGAGTCGGCGAGGACGACCGTCACCCCGGCGCCCCGGACGGGCCCCAACCCCGCCTGGGCGGCCAGCCGGGCCGCACGCCGGCGCTCCCGGTCCACCCGGGCGTCCTGGACCTGGCGACCCAGGGTGGCGACCTCGGCGTCGAGGCCCTCGGCCCGGCTCTCGAGACGCTCGTAGTCGCCGGCCTCGCGCTGGACCAGGGAGGACAGGGAGGTGTAGCGGCCCGGCCGGAGGTCGGTGCCCCCGCTGTTGCCGGCGCTCACCACGAAGAGCAGTCCGCACACGGCGACCACCACCGGCGGACCCCATCGCCAGGACCGCGACGACCGCCGACCGGGCTCCCGGGTCGGGGCCGGGTCCGGGTCGTCCGGGTCTGGCGCGGTCACGACGACTAAGGTATCCGGCGAGCCACGCGGGATCCGTCCGCGCGGCGCTTCCCCATCCCCAGGAGCAGTCGTGGCCAAGTCCGAGTCGCCGTCCACCGCCGGGTCGGCCGGCTCCGACCCCGCCGACGACGGGGTCGACGAGGCGTCGAGCCCCGACGAGGCCGCGGAGTCGGGGGCGGCGTCGACGTCGACCGGGTCGGCGAAGCCCGCCAAGGCGGGCTCGGCCAGCAAGACCTCGGCCAAGGCGTCCTCGGGCAAGGCATCCTCGAGCAGGTCGGGCAACCCGGCCAAGGCCGCAGCGTCGGAGAAGTCCGCGAAGTCCGGCCGCGCCGGCCGCACCGCGGCCCGGATCTCCAAGCGCGAGGAGAAGCGGGTCTTCGACGACCCCACGGCAGGTCCGAGGCTCTCGGTCCGGGCCGCGCTGTCGCTGCTGCTCGTCGTCGCCGGGATCGCGTGGATCGCTTACTACTACGTCGCCGTGCGGGCCGACCCGCTCACCGGGGCGGAGCCAACCGGCCCCGGCTTCATCGGCGACCTCGCCGACTGGAACTACCTGATCGGGTTCGTGGCCTTCTTCCTCGGGCTGGTCCTCGCCGCCCACCCCTCGACCCCGCTCGGCCGCGGCCGGGGCGTGGTCGTGGGGATGCTGTTCTGCTTCCTGTTCGGCCTGGCCTGGATCTGCACCTTCTACGCCGTCACGGCCAACCCCGACGCCCTGC
>Ga0325400_1006264_pt1 | contig 11291 bp, 4 predicted proteins | sample PopdelMetagenome_2_FD_205662 | JGI IMG/M metagenome (GOLD analysis project Ga0325400, IMG submission 205662) | Populus deltoides microbial communities from Bellville, Georgia, United States - Xylem-PdKOR-R1 | ecosystem: Host-associated > Plants > Phyllosphere > Stem > Wood/Secondary xylem...
GGTTCTCTCTTTACTTTTCTTTTTTCCCTTGTTTTTTTCCCCTTGCCATTTACTTGGGCTGCATAGGATTCTTTTCAGCCTTCGTGGAGGTTTCCAAGTCTTTGCTGCTGAAAATTCGAAGTCTTTGTTCTGCTCTTTTCCCAAGGCCTGAGAGTGACATTCATACACAAGTAGGGTACTGGTGGGAAATTTCCAAGTCTTGTGCACAAGTCTTTATTCTCCATTTTCGTAGACTCAAAGACTCTTGCAAGTTGAGATGAGGTTCCCAGTTCTGGCTGGTTCTTAAATTGATGGATGACTGCTACCTTTAGCCCAGTATATATCCGCTGATTCATTACACAGATGTTCAGGCCACCCTTACCATATTCAAACTCCAAGAAATATAGGATCATGGCCAATAAACATTCAACAATTTTTTTTCATGGTGATTTCGGTTGGAAGTCACAAAATGGTTTAAAAATTTTAAACCTTTTCGACGGAATTAGTGATAGAAATTTTATTGTTAATTCTGTCAGCTTTATCATCAATAATATTTAGTTTTTTCTAACAGAATAGATAATGAATCATGACTTTCGTAATTTTTTTACCGATAGAATAACCAATAAAAAAAAATTAATCAATGTATTTTATTTTTTTATGTCAATATTTCATTGAAATTCCTAATTACCTATGAAAATATTTTTCATCTAAGGATAATAAATCTTTGACAACTTTTTTCAACCGCATGTTTTAATTGGCAAATCTAATCGGTGATATAAATAGTTGACGGAATGGTATTTACTGGCTAATGTAATATTTCATCAGCATTTTTTAATTTTCTAGTGGTGAACCATGCTAATACAATTTGGAAGAATGAAAATGAAATTAAAAAAGTTCACTGTTCATATATTCATGTATATAGAGCAACAACCATGTATCTTTTTTAGCAGAGAGCGTTTGTCTCTGCGATTCAACTTGTTTTTCATCGAATTTTAATTTTTTTTTTTACTAAAATTAAGTGCGGTTTGTACTTTTTGGATCTTTTTGATGTGCTGATGTCAAAAATAATTTTTAAAAAATAAAAAACATCATTTGCATGTATTTCGGCACGAAAAGCTATTTGAAAAGCAACCACTACCACACTGCCAAACACCTTCTAGTAATGTTTAGCCACTTTACTGGACTTCATTATACATGACTTAACAGCCAGTTTGCAAATGAATTATACGCCAAAGAAGCCACTGAACATAATCAATTTTCACCGACTTTCACTGTTTTCTCTGATTAGCTGTGGGATACTGAGTTTCCGATCAATCCCATTTCATTGCCTACAAAAGACAACAAGAAATGCTCTGTCACGCGGTCGGTTGTCTTACGGTTCAATAATACATGACACTCGCACCAATAACAAGAGAATGTGCTTATCTTTTTCTCTTTGTGATATTATTTATTGCAAGTTGATCCCTACTTGCATTATAAAAAGCTCCCATTTGCAGAATATTTTGTTTCTTTTTTGCTGATTTATGACTAGAATTCACAAAGAGAGGGTTTCCCATCACATGGAACCTTCACTAAATAGGGCGTTCTTTGTACTACCTGACTGTGCTTGGATAAAGAATGACCAAGAGTTGACTTAACCATGTTAGATGCTAAAACAGTACAACATGCTGATTCTTGTTAAAATCACCAAGACAGAGGGGGAGGAGGGAGCAAAGTTAGATTAACATGCCAGATCCCATACCAGATAGGGTCAAGAGGCTATGGGATCATTGGAATATCAGATCTGCTATTCTTGCTAGCCTCTCATTGCAGGCCTTTCTCATACTGTTTGCCTCCCAGAGGAAACGCAGTGCCCACAAATTAGTTATTTTCTTGATCTGGTCGGGTTACTTACTGGCAGATACAGTGGCAAACTTTGCCATAGGACACATCTCCACCAGCCAAGGCACCAGCGACCCTAAGCATAGAGACAACAATGATCTCTTGGCGTTTTGGGCTCCATTTCTTTTGGTTCACCTTGGTGGCCCAGACACCATCACTGCTTTTGCTCTTGAGGATAACGAACTCTGGCTTAGGCACATGCTTACATTCGCCACGCAGGGCTTCGCTACCCTTTATGTCTTCTTCCTGACACTTACCAGTAATAAGGTATGGATCCCGACAGTCCTCCTTTTTCTTGCTGGTGTCATCAAATACTTCGAGCGGACATATTCTTTATACAGTGCGAGCCTGGATCAATTTCGTGACTCTATGCTCGAAGATCCAGACCCGGGACCCAACTACGCCAAGCTCATGGAGGAATATGATTCGAAGATTGAGGCCAAGATCCCGACAGAAATAATAATAATTGAGGAGCCTGATAAACAAATGCCGACTACAGCTCGCGATACACAAATTAAGAAGCTGAAAGATGATCTTGAGGTTGTGCAAAGAGCTTATTACTACTTCAACATTTTCAAAGGACTGATTGTTGATCTCATCTTCAGCTTCAAGGATCGGAATGAGAGCCGCAAGTTCTTCCACAGCATTGATGCAGAAGATGCTTTGAAAGTACTAGAGGTAGAGCTCAATTTCATCTACGAAGTTCTCTTTACAAAGGCTGTTGTTGTGCACTCCGTAATTGGATATGTTTTCCGCCTTTTTTCCTTCATTTTGGTTTTGGTTGCCCTTGCATTATTTCGTTTCATTGTCAAGAACAAGAAGGACACATTTCACCCGCTTGATGTTAAATTTACGTACGTGTTGTTGTTGGGTTCCGTTTCGCTTGATACAATAGCCTTCGTCAGGGCCATTTTCTCTGACTGGACAGTGGCTGATCTCAATAAACCTGGGAAACATCCCGATTCTTGTTGGAAATCTTGCGTGTCCTTTTTCTCTACATGGAAAGTGCCCCTTTTCAATGTCAAACGTGCCATCTTTAAACTCATTGGTTTTCGCAGCTGGTCTGAGTCTGTCAAAGGCTATAATTTGGTAAGATACTGTGTCAACAGACCTAAAGGCCGGATAGGCATTTTCATGGACAAAGTTCTTGATTTTGTGGGTCTCAAGGATTTCTTTGATGGGATATTTCGAGTTTCCAACAAGCGATTCACTTGTGAACTTTGGAAAGTTATATTTAATGAGCTGCAAAAGAAGTCCGATTCTGCAGATGATCCAGAAGATGCCAAGACAATATGTTCAGCAAGGGGTAATTTGGCTCTCCAGGACAATGATTGGGACAAAAATCTCAAGGAGAAATTAATGCCTTACGTTGTCAATGTTACTTATGATGAGAGTCTTCTTCTGTGGCACATCGCAACTGAGCTCCTGTACAACAAGGACGGCAATGCTGATCAGAGATCTGATGATAAAAGTTTCTGCAAGCTCCTTTTAGAATGCATGTGCAACTCCTATGATGATTCAGATCAGAAATACGATGAAAAAGAACTCAGTATGCTCCTTTCAGATTATATGATGTATCTTCTCATTATGCAGCCAGCCATGATGGCAGCTGTGGCTGGTATTGGTAAAATAAGATTTCGAGATACCTGTGCTGAAGCTGAAAGGTTCATTAAGAGAAGGGATTTAGGATCCAATAAAGAATGGGGAGCGTGTGATAGCATTCTTGGTGTGAATACAGAGGTAAAGCCTGTCGACGTGAAAGGAGATAGAAGCAAGTCAGTGTTGTTTGATGCATGTAGGCTGGCCAAGCTTCTAGAGCGGGAGGAGAAGAGATGGGAGCTACTGAGCAAAGTGTGGGTGGAATTACTGTCATATGCTGCAGGTCACTGCAGAGCAACTGCCCATGCCCAGCAAGTAAGTAAAGGTGGAGAGCTTATTACTTTTGTTTGGCTATTGATGGCTCATTTTGGCCTAGCGGACCAGTTCCAGATCAACAAGGGCCACGCAAGAGCAAAATTGATAGTTGGCAAGTAAATGTTGATAAATTGTTGTAGCTAATAATTTCTCGGGGCTTGTCAGCTTAGATAACTGTGTTTTGTCTCTCTTTCGACACTCCTTTTTACTTTGCATTTAGCAAGATCTGAAGCTAGAAATTGACCTGATCCATCCATGCTTACTTGAGGTAGCATATATTGATCCAAATCTAAAAATGAAGAATCTAGTCCACCTTCACTACTGTCAATTAATTTCAATTTAACAATGGCTTTTCAAGATTTTACAAGGCACATGGTTATCTAACTGCGAGCCTGCTTGCTTGTTCATCAACTTAATTTTTATATCAGTTTGTGCCTTGTGCAATAAGCGTCCTGGGAAATCATAATTTCCCTATCTGCTAAAGAACCAAGGCTGATTGTTTTAGGTATGAGTAATTGTTCTGGTCGAACTGTCACTGCTTGCTCTAATCAATTGTATATTGTACTTCACTAACAGATTGTTCTCTAGTTCTTGTCAGTAGAGAAGCTAACAGAGTAGCTGATTCGGTTGCCAGACAACGTTAAAATCAAATTTATTAATGGCCCGTGATACACCGCGCCAAGATGTATCTATACTCCGTTACGTGGTAGCATTTAGAGCATGGTTGTTGAAACTGCAGTAGTAGTTATTTTTAAATTGTTTTTTATTTAAAAATAAATTAAAATAATATTTTTTATTTTTTAAAATTTATTTTTGATATCATCATATCAAAATAATCTAGAATAAAAAAAATTAAAAAATATATTTTTATAATACAAAAACAAACAAGATCTTTCCATATTAACGGTATGCCACTATACTGCAAGCCAACCTAGTTTTTCTTCAATGATGCTAAGGTGATATAAGTATTTCTAAAAAGAAAATTTAAAACTTGGGTTATTGACGTGGTTGAGTTTAATAAATTTAGTCAATTTAATAATATAAATAAAAAATACAATGAAAATAAATAAACTTACAAGAAAATTGGCAATGATAGACCTTTTTGCTAAAATAAGGTAATTCCGACAAAAACAAATTGAATAAAACTATAATGCTTAACCAATAAGCAACTCAATATTAAAGGGCGAGATGATCATGATTATTTTTAAAATTAGTGAAAATACAAAAGAAAAAAATTTAAAAAAATAACGGAGTCCAATCTAAAATCAATTAAATATTGAATGATGAAACCGGAAAAAAAATATTAGCTTAAAAAACAAAACAAAAAAACAAGCAAGATCGGGTGAATCTTTTAAACCTAGATTAATCCCCCAAACTTTCAATCCATTAAATCCTAGACTTGGAATTAACCAAAAAGTTTAATTCCCAACCAGTTTAATACTAAATAATGAAACCGGGAAAAATGTCAAATTTTAAAACTTGTCAAGGTTAAGAAAGAAATAGCAATAAAAATAATGAGGATTAAATCTAACAAGAAAAAAACTATAAGAGGATGAAATCGCAAAAACAAAATCAATTTTAAAAACTATCCCAAACAAAATAACTAGTGATCAAAAAAATAAAGATAAAATATAACAAATGAAAAAACAAAAGGAGGATGAAATTTTAAAAAAAAAATCAACTTGATAAATTATTTTATACAAAATAAATAAAAATCAAAAGAATGTGAATGGAATCTAAAAGAGAAAACAATTGAAGGTATGCCATGAAATTTTGAAGGTTGAGGCGCAAAATTTGATATGTAAAGAGAATGAGAAAAAATGGTCACCGGCTCAAAACCCGAGACCTACTAGCCATACATGTTGCTGCATAATAGAGAGGTCTTCAAGATGATTAAAATGTTGTCGTGAAATCCAGTGTATGGTCACCGAACAGCCTCTCATGCATCGCTAAAAGGGCAGGGAGGTGTCCACACGTAGACACATGTTAACAATTGTTTTTTTACTAATTTAATATTTGTTAAATTATGAAGCAGCCTTGAGTGAAATTCAATATTACAAAAAATATATATATATATATATATAATAATAAAAAGATAAAAAAAATAAAAAGCCTTCTCACACCAAACAGTTTTTTTATTCCAAAGAAAAATATGTCTTTTTATTGTACTAAAACCATGAAAAGGCAAAAAATAAAAAAAAAACCCCTCTTGACAAGTTTATTCTTTTTTGATTTTTAAAGGCATTCATATCATTTTAAATATGCAAAGAAAATTGAAAAGACAAAATAGCTCATAAATAAAAGTCATTTCATTTAAAAAAAAAAGTGTATAGACCAATTTGTTTTCAATTAATTTGTTAATAATCAATTGATCCTTTGAAAAACACTATTTCCCCCCATCAAGCCATAATGTTTTACAAAGAAGGAAAAAAACATAAATATATTGTTCCAATCTTTAGTATTTTATGTCTTAACATAGTGTATTCATGAGATCTTAGTTTTTTTAGTAAATAACTTGCTCATTTAATTTTTTTTTTACTTATAAATATTTGGTTGCTGATTAATGTTGGTAAAGTATTAGTAAATTGCTTCTTAATATACATGAAATAGAAATGAAATTGTCAGAATAAATAGTAACATATTTTAGATAATATTTGATTAGATATCAATCAATTTAGCATTTATTTTTGAATAAAATTCTAGCTTTCTATGATGTTAGTAGTTATTTTGTTAATTATTTTATTTGAATCAGCTATGTAGAATTATTATTTTTATGTTTGTGATCGTGAATATTCTACAAAAATAAAGTTCAAGTTATTATATTCATTACATTTTTTTTTCTTTCTTCTATTTTTTGGTTAATGAAATATGCTTCTTATAATTTATTTTGTTGTTTAAGAAAAAAGAGATATTATATGAATCATAAAAGAATATTTTTTTAAAAATAATATATATTTCCTCTATAATTTTATTTATTTTCTTGTAAATTTTTTTTATAATCATATAATTAATTAAAAAATAGATTTTAAAAATTTTCTTGTTACACCTCGTGACCAACATATTTTTTTCTTTTCTAATTATCTGTCTTAAAAATATCAAAATATTTTTTTTATTAAAACTTAAATTTATAGATATAATGAGCTGTTGTTTAAAAAATAATTATTCTAGTGAAATAAAACACAAAAAAATGAAAGCACATTACTGAGATTTATGTGAAAGGAAACCTTTGTTATCCTTATTTTTTATTCTAATTGCTTATGGTTTTTATTAAATTAAAAACCTACGATAGAAAAATATTTTTTTAATTAGAGACAAATAAGTTAATAAAAAAATATTAAATTATAATATGGTTCTTTTTCCAATAAAGTTAAAATGATTACATTTTCTTACAAAATCAATTCTATTGCATAATTAAATAAAAACATTATAAGTTCATTGTATATAATATGATCAAATATCTTAATATATATGTTTTGGCTCAATTTATAATTAAATTTATAAACTTTTTTAACATTTATTACTGTATATAATTTTTATTTATTTTATTAAATCGTATATATTATTTGTTTATCATATTTAAAAATTCTTCTTAATGAATCTACACGCGGCGGAGTGTGAGCAGATGACTAGTAGTTTACATAAAAAAAAAAAAGGCGAAGGTCATTTTCGTAATTATGAAGACTAAGTACAAACCCAAAAAAAAAAAAATTCATTTTTTCCCGAAACGGAGTAGCAAATCCCCAAACTAAAAGTTTGAAAGCCAAAAGATGGGTCTCCTCTCGTGGTTCCAAAGAAGCTCCAAACCCGAATCAAAATCCGCTTCTAGCTCCACGAAACCCGAAGCCTCCCCGCCCTCCGAAATCCCCAGTATGAACGGCGCCGTCGAGGTACCCCGACCGCCCCCCAAGAACGTCACCGTTTTCGAGTTCGGGTCTGTATCAGCTACTGCGGATAAGGTTACTCTTGCCGGGTTCTGCCCCGTATCCGACGACCTCGAGCCTTGCCGCTGGGAAATCATGCCGGCGAGTGAATCCGACGCTCCTCAGTTTCGCGTTGTATTTTAACTGGGCATTTCAGACTGGACTAGTGAAAAGGGACCCTTTTCTATAGTTTTTTTTTTCCGAGTTTGAAACCTGTGTTTTAAGAGAATGAGTATAATCTTACCCAGTAGTAATTATGTTGTTCTCTGTCCGTTGGATATCTATGATGCTTTTCAGTAATGGGTTTTGGTTATTTTTGGTGGTTTAGTAGAGTTTATTTATTTTTAGTTATTTTTGCTAGCTACTTTTTTTGGTTTAGCAATAAGTGAGGAATTGTTCTTTCTTTTTTGTAGCTTGGGTTGCTATTTTGGATGAAGAAATGATTTGTAGTAGTTATAGTCTTCGTGGCTTAACTTGTTAGCTGAATTAGGATTTCTTAATTATGGAGTCACTGCAAGATAGATGGATTATAGGTATTTTGTTTAGTTACCATCTTATTAGATGGTTAGATTCTGAAGCTTGTAGGCATACTGCTTAATGAACCCTTTTGAATTTAGAACCTTTTACAATGTAGTTGACTGATAAATAGCTCCACCATGATTTGAATTTGGTGCAAGGCATTTTTGACTCGATGTGACTGCCTTAAAGTCAATTCTCACCTGGTGGTGAGGTGGTCAAGTAGGCTTAATTTGTTTAATCATGTCATCATCTGAATGGTGATTGCCCTTGGAGTTGGAATAGTAGTAGTGTGGATAAATCTTCTACTGTTAAGGCTAATCCTTAACTTGAGTTGACAAGTATGTCTTGTAACTTTTTTCTCATGACAATTAAGTGATTTATGAAGCGTGTGGTTAACTGGCTGCTATCATTTTGATGTTGGTTGGTGGTTGTTTATAGAGCTAAGCGTAAGTATTGAGATGATAAAGAGCTGATTTAGTTGTTTTTTTGGTGAGTATGTTGGAGGGTTATCAAGGATTTCATAGAGATTTAGGCCAGGGTTTTGTTAGAAAGTTAAGAAGGTAGTATCACTTGGAATGGAGCCCTTGGTAGCTTGGTTTGATTCGATTGAATGTATTGCTAGGTCTGTTTTGAATCTGTAATGTATCTATGCATGTTTCCAAAGAGATTTGTTGGAAATAGTAGCAGAGGAAAGATAAGCAGGGCCTTGGCAATTGCAGATATTGAGGAAAACAATTTATTCATGCCCTAGCAAATATCAATTAAGGTCGCGGCAGCTTTTCCCCCGTTCAAAGCTGAAGCCCTCTGGTTCTCTGATTCTGTTACACCTTTTGCTTGCCAGCGGAAGGATAATAAAAGCAACTACATTGAGAACAACTTCAACTTTTGAATTTGAGTTATAATTTAAAAGTTATATTTCCTAAATAATTTATGATGAAAACGAGTCAAGTTAGAAGTATATTTGACAAAAAAACTGATTCAAAGCAACTTTTTTTATGAATGAAAGTAATATAAGGTAGAAGTTAAACATTTTAACCTTTTGATTTCATTTTGTAACCATTTTTTTATTAAATTAAAAGTTATTTCTAATCAATATATCTATGTTTTTTTTATATAAAAAAAAACTTAAATCTGTTTGCACTTTGACTGAGAAGGTTTTATTATTGTTTACAGCGCTTCTTTGACTATGTTGTGGACAGTTTGTGAAGAAAATTAAAAGGTGTGTTAGCAAGTTGATTATTTCATGGAAATTGTTGTTCACTGTTGATTAATTATGAAATCAATAAACGAATAGAAAACTACGATCTATCATTTTTAACTTGGAAATAAACACTTTCTAAAAGCTCCTGTTTAGATAAAACATGCAAGACTAATGTGAACAGGATATCAATTCAAGCCCTCTCTTGTATTGAACCCTCACTAATGTCATTGAGCATAATATTGGCCATTGATATGAAGTTTGCAAATACAGTAGAGCCAACGTAGAAAGTTATAGAGGGATATCTCTGAAATAACTCTTCTTTTTCCTTAGCCTATTTCCCCTTTCGGAAGGCCTGAGAGTTGAGATGGTGGGAAATTTCCAAGTCTTGTGCACAGGTCTTTATCCCCCAAAGTTACTCTCAACTGTCAAATATCTTAATCAGTTCACAATGGATACAGGACTAAATGATATGTGTGATGTGTAGCTCTCCATTTTCGTAGACTCAAAGACCTGCAAGTTGAGATGAGGTTTTCAGTTCTGGCTGGTTCTTAAAAGGAAGAAGACTTTGTTGGATGACTGCTACCTTTAGCCCAGTATATATCCGCTGATTCATTCCACAGATGTTCAGGCCACCCTTACCATATTCAAACTCCAAGAATATAGGATCATGGCCAGTAAACATTCTCCTATGCTCACCTCTCCAAGCACATGGTATCATCTATCATGGCTTCACACTGCAATATTCTTAGTCATTTCCACCATCTTTTACACCACCATGGTTTCTTGCTCGAGAATTGACATCCCTTACAACAAGCACTGTGCCTGGATTGTCCCTGAATCAACCAACTCCTCATGATGTTCCTCAACTCACCACCATCCCTTTTGTTCCAACGCAAGATGGGTACCTCCTTGGTGGGGAAGAAATATTGAATCATCCAAGCTCATCTCAGTACTTTTATCCTCAGTAAAAAACTAATATACTGTGATAACACAGTAAAGACACTCATCATGTACAATATATATCATTCAATTAGAACACCATGTTTGCTGAACAGTAAGCACACATATATGAAGGTGAGGCTCGCTGTAACAAGACAGAAAAGTGTCCTGCAAAGCACTAAAATCAACATTTTTTTACACTTGTGAATCAAGTGGCTGCATCTCAGAGCATACTGTAATCATCATCATCGCTCATGCCTATGTAACACATTATGGCAATGACAAATACAAAAAATGACGAAAGCTCCATTGCTAGCGCTCCCCATCCAATAACACCGGCATGCTTTAAAATAACTGGTATTGCAATGCTTCCAATTGCTGAAGCTCCGGTCAGGAACTTTGTTGCGGTGACCCAACTGTTTCATGAATAATCAGGAAGCACAGTATAGCTAACTGCTTTAGCGCTCTATTTTAAACTGACAAAAAGTCAAATGTTGACCTGGAATCATTTAAACGTCAGAGCCTTACCCACTATCAGATTCTGTGAGAAGTGAGGAACTATTAGAACCCGCAAAGAACAGCAAAGGCATTGGAAGAAGCACGTACATTATTACTGCAAGAGAAAAGGAGTTGTCATCAGCATTGCTAATTTCAATCTCGTATATCTCAATGACTGATGAAGGCCATCCTCTGTTTCTCAAGCATCAAATTTAACTGCATGGAAACTATTCAGGATAAATGCAAAGGCCCCTATTCAGGAAATGAAAGAACTAACAACGAATTATCCAATCAAAGCAACACAACCAAAATAGTCTTACATGCTCAATGTTCACAGTCACATTAGAACTACAAGATCTGTGACCTCAAACTAATTAATGGACACCCTCTGTGATCTTTAAAAGAAAGAGATATGCCTTATCTATCCATGGATAAGAATA
>Ga0325400_1006267_pt1 | contig 11287 bp, 4 predicted proteins | sample PopdelMetagenome_2_FD_205662 | JGI IMG/M metagenome (GOLD analysis project Ga0325400, IMG submission 205662) | Populus deltoides microbial communities from Bellville, Georgia, United States - Xylem-PdKOR-R1 | ecosystem: Host-associated > Plants > Phyllosphere > Stem > Wood/Secondary xylem...
ACCAGACGCACGAAGGGGTCGTCGCTAGCACTCCCGGGCAGGCGGTCCAGTGGCGCGGCCCGCTCGACGAGGACCGCCGCGGCGGAAAGAACCGGGAGCGCGAGGTCGCTCACGAGTTCTCGCCCTCAACCACTGGGCCGTGGTCACCACGTGCTGCTGCCATGCCGGAGCGGGACAGGCGCTGCTCGACGATCCACAAGAAGCCGTCGGGGTCGACGGCGGCTCCCACGCCGCGCATCTCGTCAGCGCGTCCCGACGGGTGCGGTCCCAGGGCGCGCTCGTGGGTCGGGTGCAGGCCCACGGTGCGCCTGTAGACGGTGCTGGTCAGCCACAGGTCGGCGTCGTTGCGCAGGGGACCGACGCAGGTGTTGTCTGCGCGAGCCCGCTGCTCTTGAGGCCAGTAGGGCTGGCCCTTGGTCACGATCAGGTCGACGTCGACGGCATCGCCCGGCTGCGGCGGCGGGGGTGCCGCAAGGCCCACGGCGCCCTTCCTCAGCTCCCCCGGTGAGGGAGCCGGGGGCAGACGCGTGCAGGCGTCCCAGGTCCACCGCAGCCGGGCCACAAGCATTGAGCCGTTGGCCACTTCCTTGCGGGGGAACCAGATCGGCCAGTCGCCGGTGCGGCTGGCCACGATCGTCTGGGCTGTCAGGGCATCGGCGAAGGCATCTTCGGTGTCCATGGCGATCTTGTAGCCGCCCGGGACGGGGTGGCCGGGACGGTCGCCGTGGATGCTGAGCTTGAGGTGGCCCATGCCGGGCGCTCGTGATTTCAGGTAGAAGGACGTCCCGCCAGACCAGATGCGCCAGGTGTAGCCGGGTGCCGGCCGGTCGGCGCGTCCGACGGTCACGTACAGGGGGACTGTGAGTGGTTCAACCACGCCGCCGACGCTAGCGGCCACCCCCGACAGCCCCACCCGTAGATAACGTCCTTTATCTAGCGCATCTGTGCAGGCCCCCTGATTCACGGGTAGATGATCAACTTTGCGCCGCCGGTGGCCAGGCAGGTGACCATCGCCGAGGGGCGCCGGGCCGGTGCCGCCGAGCCCGTCCCGCCGCTTAGGAATCCCGCTGCGTCGATTGGGCTCGGCCGCCGTGCTTGCAGTTTCGCTACTCGATGTTCCAGTCCACAAAGCCGAGGGTTCTGAGGTTCTCCTTGAGCACGGTAATTTGTTCCAGGGTCAACTTGGCGAGGCTGGCGCTCTCAATGTCGACTGTGAGTTTTAGATCAATGGCGTTCGCCACAAACAACGGCGTGAGAATCTCGTCGCTGATCTTGCTGATGTCCCGGACGGGCCGGCTCGGGTCGAGGGCCTTCGTCGCATGGAACCTCGTCGGCCGGGCGGCCGGGGGCTTCAGGTGCGGGGGTAGGTTAAGAGAAGATTTGACCTTGTCGTCGAGGTCGTCCACCGAGTCGGTGGGGTCGGTCGGGTCGACGACGGCCGGCGGGTCCACAACCGGCAACTTGGCCTCGTCTGCGAGCTGCTTCTGCGCGGTGGCGGGGTCGACGATGAGGCCGTTGTTGCTGATGCTCGGCGGGGCCGTGCCGAGGGTGAGCCCGATGTAGCGCCCGTCGGTGTAGTCGTCGGCGTAGGCAAATCCGTCTTGCAGGGCAAGCAGGACGTCACCCATGTTGCGGATGGCCGATCGCACGACGTCGTGGTCTTTGACCCGCGGCATATAGAGGTACTGGGTGAAGTAGCCGAGGAGTGTTTCTACCTTGATGTGCGGCTCCTTCTGCCAGAGCTGCAGGTCATCGATCCTCTGGCGGAGCAGCGCGGGAGCATAGGTGCTCAGTACGAACTCGGTGGTTTCGGCCTTCTTTGTGACTCTGGCGGCGAGTGTTCCGTTGCCGTTCATAATGATTGTCTCAAGCTCGACGTTGCCGTCACCCGGTTCCTGATAGGGGACAATGATCCATTTGTAAGTTTCGCGGATCGTATCGGCAACAGCCTGAGATGCCTGCGCGAGGCGGCCTTCGACGACGCTGATGTTGTGCTGGTCGAGGTTGAGGTCGCGGACCCGCTTCTTGACGGACTCCCAGGCCATCTTCTTGCGGAGCACGGAATCGAGGGTGTCGACCCTATCGATGTCGGGTGCGAGAAAGACAAGGCTGTTTTTGTGAATGCGGGGGAGGCCTCCGCGGCGGGACAAGAATTCGTTGGCTGCGTCGACCGCGACGGACTTCGACTTCTTGCTGTGAGGGCGGTCGAGGCCAAACACGACGAGCGCCGCGGTCGGCTCGTCTTCGACGCCGGCGGTGCCTTCAGGGACCCGGTGGACCCGTGCAAACACTCCTCGATCGGTCTCCTCGCGCAGCAGCCGGGTAAGCTCTGCGTGGACCTCGGTGACGTCGTAGCTGTCGGCGATCTCCTGAACCAGTCGGGAGACGGTCTGCTGGAGCGACAGCCAGTACCGGTCCTGGTCGCGGTTCATGTACTTCCCGCGGTCCCCGAGCTGGCGCAGCGCGTCAGTGACGTGAGCGGGATTGTCGGTTGGGAAGGTGGCACCTAGAACAACGCGCTTCTGCTCGATTCCGTGGATTGGTGCGGACTGGCCTGATCGAGCGTTCTTGCTAACACTAGGGGCAGTGCCAAGAAATACAACTCGGCCGACTCGCTTGGCCGCCATGCTCTTGCCAAGCAGCGGAATATCCCGATCGATCATGTCGGCTGTCGACCCGGAGCCTGCGACGTCGGCGTCGACGATGGGCTTCCAGTGGTCGTCGAGGTAGCTGGTTATTTCCTCAAACACCTTCGTGTCGTCGAGCGGGATCGACGCCGGCATGATTAGCGCTGATTGGTCACCTCGCACCCAGAGCGCGTGGACGACCGTCGCCATCAGCCGCAAGACGCCGCGGGTTCGCTGAAAACGCTCCATCGTCGACCAGTCTTGGTAAAGCCGGTTGAACATCTCCGGGTGGACGGGGTACGCGGCCTTCATTACGTCGCGGTAGTGCGGCTGCATAACCTCGCTGGGGAGCATCGCGGCGTTGCGCCGGTAGTGCTCCTCGAACTTCGAGACGACGAGATCGCGGGCACGGGCACCGTCGCCGGTGACTGGCTTGAAGATACGTCGGCGGACAATCTCGTAGGACTCGTCCACGGTTGCGGGCTGCCACGGCGTTTCGACGCGGTGGATGACCGACCGGAGGGATCGGAGGGCCTCCAGACCGGGCGTACCGCCGATCTCGTGTGTGTTGTCGAGGATACCGTCGCCCATGTCACGCACGGAGTCGGAGGCGGGTAGCGAAACGACGAGCAGGGCGTTCTCGACGGCCTTGATCGCCTCGGTGAGCGACTGCACGAACGTCTGGTGGGCGTCGAACGTCCCGCCGGCATAGGGGTTGTCAGCGCCGTGCGAGTACAGCTGGCGCAGGTACGCGACCCACTCGTCGATGAGGACAACACACGGGGCATAGGCCGCGAGTAGCGCGGCCAGCTCGGTGGTCGGCGGTGGCACCCCGTTCGTGTCATACCGGGCAACCCGCTCGTAGCCGTCCGTCCCCCCGAGCTGCCACGCGAGTTCGCCCCACATGGTGTTCACCGTCGTACCGTCCGGCTTGTCGCTGCCCAGGACGGAGAAGTCGTTGCCGACGATCACCGCGCGGCGGACGCCCGCGGGAACGTCCCCGACCCCGAGCTCTTCGCAGATCTCCCGTACCCCGAGCAGTGAGTCCGCGGGGGTACCGCCGGCGAGGTGGAAGACCGCGATCTCACTGTGGGTCTTGCCGCCACCGAAGGTCGTCATCAGGTCGATGACCGGCTCGCCGCCGACGCCGTTAAGGCGCTGCAGCGTCTGTGCGAGCAGGTACCGCAGACCGCGGGTGATGTAAGTGCGGTCGAAGAACTGGATTGGGTCGCCGTATTCCGGGCGGGCGATGCCTTGTGCTACCTGACGCAGATCCGCGGCGAACTGCGCGAGCTGAAATGTCCCCTGTGCAACGTCGTCGTGAGGCTCGACGACATCGCGCCAGGCCGGCAACCCGCTCGTGTCGAGGCGGACGCTGAGCTGCTTCTCCGTCGCAGCTTGGTACTGCTTCTGGTCCTTATCGAACCGGACGCGACGGAGCTCGCGACGCAGGTCGTCGACCTCGTCCGCCTGCTTGAACGCACCGATCTGGCGCAGCAGGTGCTCCCCGTCGGACAGGGCCCGCTCGGCCTGCTCGTCAGAGAATCTTCCGCCATGGGCCCATTGCTTGCGGGCGTCCCAGAGTGCGGAGACGCAGCGCTTCTCCTCGTGGGAGACGTGGTTGCGGAACAGCGACTGCCACTGCTTGTCAAACACCCAGAACAGGTAGGACGCGTCTTCTACCTGGTCGGCGAAGTCTCTCGGCGCGGCACTAGCGGCTGTCCGGACCTGGGTCCTCCAGTCGTCGCCGTACCTGCGCGTCAGCAGGTCCGTCATCCATGGCGCGAGGCCGTCAACGGTCAAATCAATGACTCGCCCCACGCGCTCTTTGTTCGACAAGGCAGGCATCAGAACAACCCTTCCTTTTCCGTAGCCGAGATCGCCAGCAGATCTGACCAGCTGCCGATCAGCGCGTTATAGCGTTCCTGGTCCTTGATGCGCCCCTTGACGACGGCGATCTCATGTAGCCGGTAGACGAGGGCCTGCGCGGCATCTCGCAGGTCACCCAGGCGTCCGAGCAGCCGCCCCGCTTCCACCACGCCGCCGCCGTCGATGAGGCGGTCAGCGAGGTGGTGGACGGCTTCCCATGCGGTCGCCTGCATGTCGACCGACGGCAGCCAGGCGCGGTCCAAGTCGCCGGCGCCAAGCACCTGGACGTTCCCAGGCCGAGGGTAATGCGCGACACCGGCGCGGATCAGGTCGTCGACGGAGATTCCTTGCGGCCGGGCGAGCTGGTCGGCCTCGCCGAAGGCGGCTATGCCCCACTCGTGCTTCTCCCACCAGGCCACCGCAAATCGCGAATAGGGGTCGAGTTCGCCTTGCTGCTCGTCCAGCACCTCACTCAGGGCAGCGTTGATCAGGCGTAGAGCCTGTTCAACGCCAACGGCGTGTCCCTCCTGGTCCTGAACTGCGCTGTACCGGGAGTAGGCCTGCATGCCGGGGCCCATCGCCGCCTGCGCAAGGTCTACCGGGAGGATGCCCGCCGCCTGGAAGTCGTGTACGGCTCGGGGCAGCTCGCGGCGCAGGGCTCGGTTGAAGTCGGTGAGCGACGTTGCCTTGGCGCTCTTAGGTCTGGGACGGCAGATCATAACGACGTAAGTCGCAACAGCGTTGGATTCCATTCCGCGCTTCCGCGTCGAGCTGGTGCCATGGATCGGCCAGGTTCCTGTGATCTCCAAATCAGCGTCGATCATGGCCGTCAGAATGGACGCCCAGCGCGACTGCTCGTCCCGTCCGCCTTGCTCCTTGCTGGCATACACCACGATTAGCGGAAGGTCCGGAGCGCTGACGCGCTGGAGGTTCTGGAACGTCTCCGTGAAACCGTTGATAAAGTAATTTTTGGCGGCTGTTTTATTTCCTCCATGCTTACCGGGAAGAGCGGTCAACTCGCCCGATTTCGGCGTTGCGGCGGTCTGAAACAGGTCCGGTAGAATGTCCTTCAGGGCGCCGCGATGCCACTCGTAGAAATAGTCGGAGAGGTCCGCGTAGCCTATCGCGTCGAAGTATGGCGGATCCGTGGCGACTAGCACTCCGGTTCCGGGGGAACTTGTTCGCGCGTCTGCCAGCGCTACTCGCCCGGTTGCTGTGCCTGGTAGCAGCCGGAAGGCGCGCACGGCGGTCTTAAGGAGTTGCGACCAGGCCCCGCCCACCTCTCCGAAAAAATACTGCTCGAAGAAGTCCCAGGTGATGGGGACATCGCTACGCCCAAAAGCGCTGTTGAAAAAAGTGGAACTGGTTGTAAATGTGGCAATCATGGCCTGCGTAGACCCATATTGAGCCATCTTACCTAAACCCAGGGCCAGTAGGGAGGAGACGGCGGCGGCGTACTCCGCGGTACCGCCGTCCTCGATGACCTGCCCGTGCACGCGCGCGACTTCGTCAGCGAACGTGCGCATGGCGAGACGCTGCCGGGGCGTGTAGAGGTCCGCCCACTCCTGCATCCCATAACCGCCAACGCGAATGCCTTGGCCTTTTGGGTCGATCGGAATGCTGCTCTCGCCTGGGTCGCGCTCGACGAGCGCGGCGGCCACGTCGTCCGGATTCGCAGTACGGTAAACGCGGACCTTCTTGCCCTTAACGTTTTGGGTTGTGATGACCCCGGTCATCCTGTAGCCCAGGCGCTCCTGCATTCCCTGTGATCGCAGGTACTTGCTGTCGAGCGTGGCGTTGCAGACGAGGCAAGCAAAGACCCCGTCGCCAATCTTGGGGGACGGAGGCGCCTCGCCGTTGGCGGAATTGCTGACGACGCGAAGGCTGATATCGCGACCTGTAACATCCCATTCGATCCAGGCCAGTTCTCCCTTCTTGCGGGAGAGCCACCAAGACGAAGTAAGGATCGTCTCAGCGCCGCAGGCCGGGTTCGGGCAGTGCGCCGTCCGGGCCCACGTCCAAGCAACCAGCTCTTCGCCATCTTGGGCGGGGTAGATGCTTGCGAGACGGCGCCTGGCGCCCTCTTTGACGATGTCGCCGTAGTGGAGAACGTCTCGGGTCAGCCCTTCGTAGCCGGTGCTCGCGCGCTGTGTTAGGCCAAGGCCGAGGTCCGCCTGCAGTTCGCGGCCAACGCCGGACACCTCCGGGTGCAGGGGCTGCGCGCCGTGGACGGCCGGGAGCACTTCGCTGATCGTTCTGCTGATGAGGGCCGGGACAGGGTTGATGTCGCTGCCGTAGGACGTCAGCCCAAGCCGCTGCGCCTCGATGAGCGTGGAGCCACCGCCGCAGAACGGGTCCATGACTGTAGGAACGCCAGAGGGGAACTGCGCTGCGATCAGTCCGCGGGCCTCGCGCAGTGTCTCTTCGTCGGGGAGATCTGCTCCGTTGACCACGAGCCGCTTAATGACATCCAAGAGCCGCGCCCGCTGCTCGTCATCCTCGGGGTCGTCGACCAGGGCAGCAAAGAGCAGCGCTCTCCAAGCGGGCAGCGGCATGGGAGCGAACCACTTGTGCAGGTTCCGGATCGTGCCGGTCTTGCGGTCCTTATCTGCTTTGCAGGCGGCATTAATCTCGTCAAGGGGCAGCGCGACCTCGATGAGCTTCTTCCGCTGGGAGGCGGTCACGGGGCCATCTCCGTTCCTCGGTTCCAGAAATGGTTCCAGTCGGCGTCGACTGCGGTCTGCCATGGCTGAATTGGCTCGTCGAGCGGCTGGCGAAGGTAGCGCACGGTTGTGCTGTCATCGTGGTGCACGCGGACGAGCGCGAGGACGCTGTGTTCGCCCTTGTTAAGGGCGGTGACGGCCTCCTGGCGCGTGAGGACGAAAGTAGTGCCGCCCTCGACCCGGCCCTTGACCTCAATGAAGTCGAGGCCGTCCGGAGTGTCAGACTCGATGTCGTAACCGGGGTTGTTGTGCGGCATCTCGACGGCGCGGTGTTTGAGCCGGTCCTCGATGGCGAGGACGGCGGCAACGGCGATCCGTTCGATCCGGGTGGTCTCCTTGGCGCGCTTGGACGCGCCCTCCGGGTCGGTGAGGCTGTCGAGCCAGCCCTGCGGGACGACGAGGCAGGCGCCGGTAACGCGGGGCGGGGTCGCGGCGACGGACCGCTCGAGGTCAAGCTCTGCGATGCGGCGGTCGAGCCGGCGGGCGAGCTCCTCGGCACGGGCCTGGGCTTGGTCGGCCGGTAGGCGGCTGCGGCTGGCGCGTCCGGCGCGCTCGTTCTCCCGGATCTCGGCGGCGCGCCGGTCCCAATAGTTGATCTCTTGCTGGAGCCGCTCCCGGACAAGCCGCTTCGTCTTGTCGACGCGCTCGTGCGTCTGAGCGGTGACGTGCTCGGCGTGGGCTCGGGCGACGGTCGCGGACGCGAACTCGGCGATGCGCCGGTCGAGGTCAGTGGCCTTAACCCACGGCTGCTTGAGGATCATGCGGGCTGCGTCGAGCTCCTCGAGGGTCGGCGGCTCAAGGTTTGGGATGGGAGTCTGAGCGATGGGGCTAGTGGTCCCGTCAGGGCCGACGCGGACGTACTGGACGCGTCGGGAGATGATCTGGGCGTTGCCGGACCGGTCCGTGCGGGCGTCGGTGACGTCGTGCTCCAGGAGACAGACGACGTGCGGCCCGACGGCGGGGTCGTGGCGGTCGACCAGAACAGCGCCGTGCCGGAGCGTGTCGCCGTGCCGGTCGGCCACCAGGGACAGCATCGCAGCGAGTAGCGGGTGTCCGGGGTACATGAGCGCGGCGTTCGCGGCGTGGCCCTCGACCCGCACATGCCCACGGTCGAACGTGATCCGTTGGTAAGCGTTGACGACGGGCGCGCCCCGGCCGATGAGTCGGTCCTGCTCCTTGATCGCGGGAGGCACCGACCTGATCTCGTACCGGTGCTGCTCGCGGCTGCGGAGCGTCCCGCCGAGGTCGGCGAATGCGGCGGCGAAGAACGCCTCGACGTGGTGGGGCTGGAGGCGGCCAGCCTCGGCGCGGTCCATCTCACGTCGGACGCGGTCGACCTCGCTGCTACTCATTGTCGTGGGGACGAGCTGTTCGGCGGCAAGGACCGCGGAGAGGCCGTCGCCGACGTGCTCGTCGACGACCTCGAACAGGTGAGCCCGGCTCTCCTCGGAGTCGCCGTACCTGATTGCATTGATCATAAGTTCGCGGAGGCTGTTTCCGTCGAACACCTGCCCGAGAACGTCGTAGACCCGGCCGCCGAGCGCGGATCGCTGCTGCTCGAGTTTCTGCAGGAGACGGGTGTACACGTCGCCCTCGCGTGTGTCCTTGGCGACGAGCGACCACATATGACAGACCTCGGCTTGGCCGATGCGATGGACCCGGCCGAACCGCTGCTCGATCCGGTTCGGGTTCCATGGCAGGTCGTAGTTCATGAGCAGGTGTGCATTCTGAAGGTTGACGCCCTCGCCGGCGGCGTCGGTCGCGACGAGGAAGACACAGTTGCCGTCGTTCTTAAACGTCTCCTGGGCCTTCTTGCGGTCCTCGCGACGGGTGCCGCCGTGGATAGTGACGACGGCGTCCTCGCGACCGAGGTGGTTGCGGAGCCGGGAGAGGAGGTCGTCGAGGGTGTCCCGGTGCTCCGTGAAAATGATGACCTTGCGCCGGGCGCCAGAGGCGTCGCGCATCTGCTCGGCGTCGTCGAGGGTGTCTCGGAGCTGGTTCCACTTCGAGTAGGAGGGGGAGTCCCGAACTGACTTGGCCTGCTGCTCTAGGAGCGCGAGCACCCTAATCTCGGTCTCCAGCTCGGGCACCGACGCAGCGGCGGTCGCCGTCGACACGGCCTTGTCCTCCAGCTCCTGGCGCTCTTCGTCGGTGAGCTCGTCGAGGTCGTCCTCGTCGAGGGCTCCGAGTTCCACGACAGGCCGGTAAAGGCCGAGGTGGGCCTGCCGAAGTTCGCCCTGGAGTCGTTGGAGGCGCCGCTCCAGCGATCGGTGGATCGCCGCGGGGCTCGACGCCAGGCGCCGCTGGAGCGTCGTCAGTGCGAAGCCGACGGCGATCCGCTTGCGGTTGTCCCTCTTCTCCAGCCGGTCCGCGAGGTTCATCTGGTCTCGGACGTAGTCGGTGACGGCGAGGTAAAGCGCTCTTTCTCCGTCCGACAGGGGATACTGCACCGTGTAGGACAGACGCTCGGGAAACAGGCGCGTCCCGTCGAACCGGAGCAGTTCCTCCTTAACGAGCCGACGCATCAGGTCGGACACGTCGACCCTGCGGGCACCTTCCCGCACGACGCCCTCGAACCGGTCGGCGTCGAGTAGCGCGAGAAAGAGCTGGAACTGCTCTTCCTTGCCGGAGTGGGGCGTCGCGGTCATCAGCAGGATGTTTCGGGCGACGCCGAGCCGCTCGCCCATCTGATATCTGCGGGTCTTCTTGATTTCCGACCCGAACACCGACGCGCTCATCTTGTGGGCCTCGTCGAAAATCACCAAGTCCCAGTCAACGTCGGACGTCCTGTCTAGGATGCCCTCGTTGTTGCGCGCGAGCACGTCCAGCCGGGCAAGCCACAGGCCGCCCCGTGCGTAGGGGTCCCCGCCCTGGTCGATGAGCTCCTTCGTGAGCAGATTGAACTCAAGGCCGAACTTATCCCGCATCTCGTCGCCCCACTGGTCGACGAGCCCGCCCGGCGCGACGACGAGGATGTTCTGGGCGTCACCCCGCAGCATTAGCTCCTTAATGAGCAGCCCTGCCATGATCGTCTTACCGGCGCCCGGGTCGTCCGCAAGGACGTACCTCAGCGGCTGGCGTGGCAGCATCTCCTCGTAAACCGCGCGGAGCTGGTGCGGCAGCGGGTCGACGTCCGAGGTGCCGAGCGCGGCTTGCGGGTCGAACAGGTGCGCAAGACGCATCCGTCGCGCCTCCGCCGCCAGCTTGAATGACGCCGGGTCGCCATCAAACGAGAACGCCGCACCGGCCTGCACCGGAGTTAGCAACGATAGGTCCGCCGCGAACACCATCCGCTCGCCGAGCCCCCCGGCCTCGGTGCGGAACACGACGTTCGCCGAGTCGTCCGTCAGGCGGATTACGACCATGACCGTCGCCGGCTCGGGACCCGCGAGGCCGCGCAGGACCGCGCCCTGCCGAACTATGTCCAGCAGGCCCTTCGCGGGCAAGATGCCGTCCTGCTGGCCGTCCGCGCCCTGGTCCACCGAGCCGCCCTCCGTTGAGCAGCCCGTGGTGGTGCCGCATCCGCCCGAGCGTAGGCCCGCCGCCGGACACCCGAAGGTTGCCCGTTCGAGACACGGCCGTGGCTACCAGTCTCGCGCACAAGGGCGCTGCGCAGGCTGCGGGAGCCAGTGTCCGTGATCGAGTAACTGCCGCAGCAGATCGATATGTCGCCAACGAACCTATGCCCGGGGCTGGCGAGTTGGCCGACGGTGTGACGACAGCGCATCCTATTTTGCGACACCAAGTCACAGACTCTGTGACGTATGCTAGCTTGCTTCTGTGACAATCACTGACGGTGAGTTCCTGCATGGGCGCCTCCTCATCGAGGACGTCGCCGAGCTCCTCAACACCAACCAGGCGGCGATCCGTAAGCAGCTCAGCCGAGGACGCTTCCCCGAGCCGCACACGGACCCCCGCGGCGGACCGCGCTTCTGGAGGAGGCCGGAAATCTTCCGCCACGCACTCGCGCAAGGCGGTGAAGCAGCGCAGAACGTCCCCCGCATCTTCACCAGAACTGCAGCGCCCAACCCGGCGCGCTTCATCAGCAACACCACGTTCGTTTCTGGG
>Ga0325400_1006269_pt1 | contig 11285 bp, 9 predicted proteins | sample PopdelMetagenome_2_FD_205662 | JGI IMG/M metagenome (GOLD analysis project Ga0325400, IMG submission 205662) | Populus deltoides microbial communities from Bellville, Georgia, United States - Xylem-PdKOR-R1 | ecosystem: Host-associated > Plants > Phyllosphere > Stem > Wood/Secondary xylem...
ATTTATTTTGTATTATTTTTAAAGATTTAATTCCATGTGGAATTCAATTATTAACACTAAAAATATTGTAATTCAATTATTTTAAATTACAATATTTATGGAAATTACAACTTAGAAATGAAATTGAGAAAATATAAAATGGACTTGTTAAACAAGCTATTATTTATTTCATCACAAAACACCCAAGTCAGTAATTCAATATAAATTTCAATAATTTATGAACAAATACAATTTTATAAAATTCAAAACAAACTATAATATGTACAAATCATAAATCCATACAACAAGTTTGTTTGAGAAAAAATAATAAAACAAGTAAACACCTAAACAAAATACATATACTATAAACATATGCAAAAAAATTAACATTTTAAAATTGTGTTCAAATTAAAAAAAGAAGAAGAAGGTAGATTTTCTTACATAAGGTGGAGAATCCTTAATAAATTTTTAATTAGAACACGAATGCTGACAAACCGAGTGCTATAGTGGCTGGAAAAGTTGTGGGAGGTTGAGTTGTGTTGAGATTGAGGGGGTGGGGTTAGCTATTTTGTTGCAGAGAAAAATTTTACAAGGAAGAAGTAGAAATGGGGGAGGGAAAGAAGAGGGTCGAGTGCCAGATCATATATTAAATATATGGATTTAGCGACGAAATTATTCCAATTGTGACTCCATCGGCAATTCTATCGGTATTAATATCACGTCACTGTACGATTTGTCTTTTTGAATCCTTCTATAATATCATCTATAATGTTATTAATATATACTGACAAACAAATTCTGTCAGCATATTCATGGATGAATTGTACTGTCGATATATTTTTATCGGTAACTACGTTGGTAAAAACTTACACGCTATATTGGTCTCTCAAATTTTTTGAATTACGTTTTTATTTATCGTTCATGACTTTTTTGTATAATTTATTTACAAAATGGTTCATGATTTATTTGATTTGATGCGTGCATAAGTTTTTTTTATTTACATTTATTATTTTTTAATATAAAAAAACACGTTAAAAAATTTTACATGTTTAATTTTTTATCGTATATTGGTGTTTTTAATTTGATTTTTATTCTTAAAATTTCTTAATTTTTTTGTTTAACTCTTTCATAAAGTTTTATTATTTGTAATTTCACACCTCAATCCAATCCAATCCAATCCAAGTTCCAAGTTGATAGTGTATTGTATTTAAGCAGTATTATCAAACAACAGCTCGAATGTAATATTCCGGGAATGAAAGACATAAGGTTAAGGGATCTTCCAAGTTTTGTTCGGGCAACAGATCCAAATGATTGCTTGTTTAACTTGTGCTTGGAATGTGCAGAGAGAGCTTCTGAAGGGATTTTCCTTACTTTTGATGCTTCGGAGCAAGAGAAGTCCTTCACTCTATGTTTCCTCATGCCTACAAGATGGGTTCACTTCAATTACTTCTCAATGAAATGCAAGAAGATGATTTGAATTCAATTGGATGTAATCTATGGAAAGAAGAAGCCGAGTGCCTCCAATTAATGGCCGGACTCCAAGACGCCCAACTCAGTAATTTATGTGAATTTTGGCATCTTAGGTCGGAGGAGGAGGAGGTGTCGGTGGAGGTGAAGAATTGGAAATCACTGAGGAGGCGATCAGCCCATTTGCTGGCGGAGCAGGTGATTGTGGTACTTACTTTTGAGGGTTTTTTAAAAGGAGGAAATAGCTTGGGAGTGCAAACGCCAATGCCGACATGTCTCAAGGCTTCCATTGCAAGTCTTTTCTGTTTTGTGTGATTAAAACCTCAAAAAACTAAAAGGAAAACCTCAAATCTCAATTATTGTGTCATTTACATCCACAATGTTTTCAATTTGATATTTTCTCCTACGTTCGGTGATTTCGTTTTATAATTTTTTCTCTGAAATACGTTGTTTTATTGCATAAAATATTCATATTATAATCCAATTGATAAATACATGAAAAATAACAGATATGATTTTTCTTAAATTCCAGTTAAAAAGCTAAGATATCATAATAATACGAAAAATATCATCTTGGTTTCACTAGATATTATTTTAAAAACATGAACATTCAATTAATATATATATATTTTAATTTTTTTTGTTTAATATCAGCATATTAAAATAATTGATAAACAATTAAAAACATATTATTTTAATATTTTTCTATATAAAAAATAATTTAAAAATGGATAGAAAAAAAAAAAACACTCCCTGAAAAATCTTCCGCATAGCGCGCGCAAACAAAAGATTCCTAGAACAGTGAAGCTGGAAAAGCGGGACACTGGACAGGAAGCAAGCGAGGGTTAGATCATGAATAGGAGGAGTGCTCAACCTTGTCACCCCAGCAATAGAAATTGTCAACATTCACACGACAAGTCAAGTATACAACAGTCAGACGTCGTTGAAATAGAGACCAATTCAATTATATGGCTCTAGCGACCAGACCTGGTTTGAGCCCATCGTCGAATTGATGCCTAGAAATATGACTATCAGAGGTTAAATCATGCTTTCTCCAATCAATTTATTGTTTTCGTCTTCTTCCTTCCTGTGAGATGGGATGTAACAAATCCTGTTTTGTTCAGGTAGTTTAGAAAAACTGTTTATATGATGAATAATTAGTTAACTTTTTAGTTGTAGTTTTTTCTAGTTATAATGGTTGTTGGATGCCTTTTTGTGTTCGAAAAATTAAGGTGGCCGGTAATCAGTGATGTAAGAAAAGGTCGAAGGTTTTTGAATTTTTTTATAATTAAATAAATATATTTTAAAAGAGAAATTGTATTGATATTTTAAAATTATCTTTTAAATACATTTTTAAAACTGAATTGTCACCTTGACTTGACACTTTTAAATATAGACACGGGGAAGTAATACATGAATGCAAATCAATTTTTTTGCTATTCTTTTTGCCAATGGGATGTAATAAATATTATTCAAATTGTATTAATATTTGATATTAGATTATTGCCATGCTCTAGGCTAAATGATTAGTTTTTGGTTTAAAAACTAATGCTTTGTTTTTGGGTTGGATGATTAATTCTTGGTTGAAGAACTAATGCCTTGTTCCAGTGGGATGATTAGTTCTTAATTTTAAAACTAATACTTTATTATGGGCTGGATAAAAACTAATGTTTTGTTTTGAGATAAAGTTGAAATCCTTGTGGGAGGGTTGATTGAAGGAGTGAAAGGTAGGGAACTAAAGAACAAAGCCATGGAGTGGAAAATATTAGCAGAGGAAGCCACTGGTCCAAGTAGTTCTTCTTCATTCATGAATTTACACAAGTTCTTGAAGGAGGTGCTTTTGTCATAAAAAAATAATAATTCCATGTTCACGTGTGGATATCGTAATTACCATTATTTTTCATTAAAAAACCTTTAATATGTCATAATTTAATTCTTACCTTCTTTTTAAAATATTTTTCCAAAAAATCCAAATATAGCAAAAAAACAATAGAAATTAAAAAAAAAAATTTTTTGACGTATTTACATCGTTGTCATAATTTGCAATGTTTTTTTTTAAAGAATTCAAAATTTACTTTCAACATATCTAGTTATTAATACACTCATTTTAAAATTATTGTTTAATTTTTTTTATTGAATCGATGTTAATACTGTTTTTTTCAAATCAATTTAAAAAATATATAAAAAAATAGTACAAAGAAACCAAAGCATAAAATAAATAAATGAAGGGACAAAGCAATTGAGAGCAAAAAATAAAATTGCATATAAATAGTGATAAAGATCTAGAACAAAAGGAGACGAGGCCAACATTGGATTCCTAACAAACAGTAAATATTATTTACCATCTCTACAGAAGACTTTAAGCAATTGCAGCATCTGGGACTAACTTGCCAGAAGCAGCTTACCTACCTTTCTGGCCTTCTAGGCTCCTCTTTCTGGGAACCATCCGATGACTTGACTGAACGCGTTATAAAAGTGCAGGAGATGATATGTCCGCGCTCTGCCGCGGGCTTATAAAACAAATATACTTGATAGTATTATAATTATAAACCAGCGCTGGATAAGTAATAGAAATTGAAGGTATGATGGAGCAAATATTTCATGACGAAAAAAAAAGTTGTGTTGGTGATCAAAAACTTAGAGACTGAACAAAATGATTTGTAGCAATCTATAGTGTTTTGTGAGAAAAGATATAGTTCTTTCGCCACATGATTTAGCTTTTCACTTAATAAAAAGAAAAAAAATTTACAAAGATAAATTCTTTACCAACTTAATATTAAAAAAAAAACCAACAAAGATAATTTTGGAAGGAAAAAAACCCATGAGAAAAAACGTTGTAGCAATTAACAATGTTTTGTGAGGAAAACTATAGCTCTTTTCCCAATAAAAAAAATAAAAAACTATTTAGAGAAATATTGTAGCAATCCACAGTGTTTTGTGAGAAAAACTACAACGCTTTCCTCATATGATTTAGCTTTATTGTAATTATAATTCTTAACCAACTCAATATTAAAAAAAAAATCGACAAAGATAATTTTGAAAAAAATCATAAAAAAATCACATGGGAAAACACTGCAACAATTCATAGTGTTTTAAAGAAAAAAATTACAAAGCTAAATTCTTAATCAGCTCAATATTAAAAAAATCGACAGAGACAATTTTAGAAAAAAAACAAAACAAATAGCAAAAAAAAGAAAAAAAATCATGTTGGAAAAACTGTAGCAATTCACAGTGTTTTGTGATGAAAGCTACAATGCTTCCCCACATGATTTAACCTTATTTGTAATGACTTGTAATTGTAATTCACAAACAACTCAATATTAAAAAATAAAATTGAAAAAGATAATTTGAAAAAAATTATAACAAAAAAAAACCATGCGGAGAGACACTGTAGCAATCCACAATGTTTTATGAGCAAAGCTACAATGCTTTCCCTACATGATTAAGCTTTATTACAAAGTTAAATTCTAACCAACTCAATATTAAAAAAAAAATTGACAAAGATAATTTTGAAAAAAAATATTACAAAAAAAGAAAACACAAAAGAAACTGGAAAAAAACCATGTGAGGAAAAACTGTATCAATTCATAGTGTTTTGTGAGGAAAAACTTGTATTTACTTATAATTTCAATTCTTAACCAGCTTAATATTTAAAAAATAAAATTGACAGATAATTTTAGGGAAAAACATAATAAAAACAGAAAAAAACCATGTGGGAAAAAACACTGTAGCAATCAGCAATAATTTTTGAGGAAAGTTACAGTGCTTTCCTCACATATTATAACTGTAATTTTTAACCAGCTCAATATTTAAAAAAAAATAGAAAAGTTAAAAAAAAATAATTTTGAAAAAAAACAAAAAAAAACAAAAAAAGAGAAAAGTTAGCAAAAAAAAAAGAAGAGGAAAGCACTGTGGATTATTGTTGTAATCCACAGTGCTTTTGGGTGTGGGGGAACAGTGATTTTCCCACACCCTTTAGTTATATGTACTAGATGTCATGCCCGCGCGATGCCGCAGGCTTATGGCATGCTTGTGTATTGTCGTGGGTTTGTAGAAAAAATAAAAAACATTATATGAAGAAAAACTGCTGTAATCCACAATATTTTCATGAAAAAAACTACAAAACTAAATTCTTAACCAGCTTAATATTTTAAAAAATAAAATCAACAAAGAAAATTTTGGAAACAATCATAAAAAAAAAACAAAAAGAAAAAAATCATACAGGGAAACATTGTAGCAATTTATAGTGTTTCATGAGGAAACATATAGTTGCAATTTTCAATCAGCTCAATATTAAAAATAATAAAATCGATAAAGATAATTTTGAAAAAAATCATAAAAAAAATCATGTGAGGAAACACTGTAGCAATCCATAGTGTTTTAAAGATAAAAAACTACAAAGCTAAATTGCCAACCAGCTCCATATTAAAAAAAAAATCAACAAAAACAATTCTGAAAAAAAAAACACAAAAAAATGAAAAAAAAAGAAGACAATTTTGGAAAAAAAAAGAGCAAAAACAAAATGGAAAGAAAAACATGTGAAGAAAGTTAAAGCAAAATTCTCAACCAGCTGAATATTAAAAAAAAAATTCGACAATGATAATTTTAAAAAAAATATGGGGAAACACTGTAGCAAAACAAAAATCATGTGAGGAAACATTGTAACAATTCACGGTGTTTTAAAGAAAAAATCTACGAAGCAAAATTCTCAATCAGCTCAATATAAAAAAAATAAAATCGACAAAGACTATGTGGGAAAAAAAGAAAAAAATCATAAAAAAATCATGTAGAGAAATATTGTAGTAATCCATAATGTTTTAAAGAAACAAATTACATTACTAAATTCTCAACCAGTTTAATATTAAAAAAAATCATAGTTCAAAAAAAAACAAAAAAAGAAAACAATCTTGGGGAAAAAAAAAACATGCAAAACCCTAAGAAATATGGGGGGGGGGAATGTGGGGAAAAAAAGAGGAAAATAAACAAAAGAAAGAAAGACAAAATAAAAAAACAAAAATAAATGAGAAAATGGCAAAAAAAACAAAAACTAAAACAGGAAAAAAAAAAATTAAAATACGTGGGACACGTTTTAGAGTATTTGTTAATAATATAAATAATGAGAGTATTTGTTAATAATATAAATAGTGAAAAAGACCTAGAACAAAAGGAGATGAGGCCACTATTGGATTTCTAACAAACAGTAAAATATTATTTACCATCTCTTTCATCCAAATTAAACCCTAGCCATCATAATTGTCTGTCTTTGGAGAGAAAATGATCTGAAAGGCGGAGAGATAAATCCTATAAGAATACATCTCTTCCATAAAAAAATCCTCACCTTGTCTCTCTCTCTTTAAAGCCGAAACTTCCTCCCTTGATATCTCTTACCTTGATACCACCACCATTATCATCCTATCAAGTCCCTTTACAGAAGACTTTAAGCAATTGTAGCGCCTGCATCATCATCAATTGAAGAGAGAGAGAGAGAGAGAGAGAAGAAATAACCAATCTTCTCCTATTGAAGAGAAACACACAGCCATATAATCCACATAACCTAATAACCTCAGAAAGTTACGAAACGAACTAGTACAGAGAGAAACCATCACAGGATGAAGTAGGACATATCTCCCCGGCCCATTGGTGAGAGGTGGCTGCACCACCACCACATGATGAAGTAGGACATTTGGGAGCACCCTTTGAATCACGAGTTCAACGATTTAGAGATTTAATGAACATGATAGTCTTGTCTACTTCCCTTCCAACAAAAGTATTTAGCAACCTCGAGTACGATAGTCAACATCCGAGTAGTGCAATCCCATAATAAATAAATAAATAACATATCACTCTTTCTAAGAATTTAGGATATTTTTTAAAATATTATTTTATTTGAAAATATATTAAAATAATATTTTTTAAATTATTTTTTATGTCAATACATTAAAATAATTTAAAAATATTAAAAAATTAATTTAAAATAAAAGAATAAAACTATCTCAATTTAATAATTTAAAATAATCGAACGGAGTTATTTTTTTTAATTTTGTTTTTTAATAATAAATTAATTAAAAATTAAGTTTTATAATTTATTTCAATTAATTTTTAAAATTATCTCAATTTAATAATTTGGATTGCAAGTTTAACAAGTTAACTTATATTACTTTTACAATTTACTTTATATGAGGTCATTCTAATCTCTTGACATGAATTATGAGTTTCATAAGTTCACTTAGATTTACTCGAGTTATTTTTATATTATTTTTTAATATATTTTTTTAATTTTATCATTTAATATTAGATTGATTGAAAATTAGATTTTGTGATATTTTTTTATTTATTTTCCATAAGGTTATTTTAATATTATTATTTATATTGTGGGTTTGACATGTTAATTTAGGTTAATTTAAATTTAAATTTAAATTTTTATTTTTTTAATTATTTTATTTTTACTATTCTTTTCCAAGACGAAATGACAATTTCTACATTCTTAACCAATACAATTATATAAACTCCGTTCGATCATCTGTCTTTGTTTGTTTCACATCATAGAAGATTGGAAGAACAGTGTTCCGTCGCATCTCATTCATGAATTTGACAATCTTGACATATACGTACAACCACCCAGTGAATTCGTGTCTTGTTTTTTATTTTTAAAAAAATTAAATTAATATTTGACACAGCCTCTTGCAAAGTTAATAATTGACAGCCCTGATTCTTGAAAAAAATAAAATAAAATAACTTTGAGAGAATACATTTTTATAAAGTCAAGAAAGTAGAAAAAATCACAAGAGAAGAAAGATCGGATTTTAGGCTGGATTCGGGGTATGTTGAAAGGGAATAAGCGGGGTAGAGAAATTGGTTAACTCATCAGGGAAGAACTACACGAAACCCACATCAAAGAAGCATTAACTTTAACATTCTCATCACAAGAAGAGATGAGCAAGAATATACATTGCAATTTTTCGCTCCGCGAAGAAACCCGTGCGGCAGCCTAGCCCCTCGCTAGACTCAGCCTTCCCTCGCCAATTCCACTCGTGTTTGCCTAGTAACTAAGTGTTTCCCTCACCCAAGAGGTTTCCCCACTTTCCCAAGTTAGAAGACAAGCGGAATACACAAGAAGAATTGAACAACACAAAGCACACCGAGACTACAAGAAGAACTCTCAACCTTTATTTATCTCGTCAACAAAGGATTACACAATGAGTGTGCTATGCACATAATTCGCATGCTACACAATCAAGCTTACACACGTTATTTCTCTCTATGCATTCCCTATCTCGTATGCTCTCTATGCTACGTGCTCTACCTTCTGCCTATGCTAAGAGCATCAACAAGTATTTATAGCCAAGTATGTGAGCTGCAAGGCTCACCCATGATCTCCTATTTTTCAGGATATAGTGGGGCACTTTCTCCCCCATGATCTCCATGATCTCAGCAGCTTGGAGAGCACTCCAGTTAGGCTCCCACGTTCTGCCCCCAGGAGGCTGCCACATCACCCACGTTTTGCCCCATGATCCCATGATCTAGGAAGACCATGACTGCCACTAGCCCACGTTCTGCATGCTCACCTGGCAGCCCCATCTGCCAGCTATTGCTTCGTCAGCTGTTGAGTCACTCGTATGCCTTGGACAGTCCTTCGTCCAAGTTTTCGATCATGCCAAGTCAAGCCCCTGACTTGCACAGGCTGCTGCGCGCTGCCGAATTCGCATTTGTGTGCAGGCTGCCAATGTTTTCGCTGCCGAATTCCTCGACAGCCCCAGTTCTCGTCTGCCTATGCCCCTGACGAGTTTTCCTGCATGGCTTGGACATTCCATCGTCAAGCCAATGTTCGTCAACAATCTGCGCTGCCGATTTTCCTTCGACGAACCTACAGCCGCACAAATCTGCGCTGCCGATTTCTTCCTCTGTTGGCATGGCTGCCAGCACCCTCAGGGCCTGTTTTGGCCAGCCTGCCGAAGTGTGCATCCCATGCACATTTTACACTGTTACACATTAACTTTAACATTCTCATCACAAGAAGAGATGAGCAAGAATATACATTGTATTTAACTCACTTCAGGATAATAGTTGAAATTCGTAAATGTCTATTATGGGTGCTTAATGTTGACGGTCTGTGAGTGGACATGAACCTCTAATCACTTTTAGAAAGAAAATGAAAGGTATGTTTTGGGATTATGGTAGCGGTGATGGTTTAAAATGATTTTTATTTAGAAATGTATTAAAATAAATTTTTTTTTATTTTTTAAAAATTATTTTTGACATCAGCATATTAAAACAATCTGAAAACATAATTTTTTTATTTTAAATAAAAAAAACTCAAAATTTTTAGAAACACGGTTTACACCGCTTTCTGAAACCCACCCGAAATTGATCTGTCCTCCTTCGTTTCTTTTATAATAGACAGCATAGTTATAAAATCTTAACTCAGTGGTTTCATTCTATGATCCGTTAACTTGGAGTTCAGCCCTAGCTTAGTTTGGTTTTGAATGGTTGAAGAAGTTGATCGATGAAACTTGAGTGATTTGATGAGAATTTGCGACCTAAGCAGTCTAGTCAATGTTTTATTAAATTTATATTAAAAAAAAACGTAGTTTTAATTTATATCAAGAACTAGCTGTGTAGCTGCTCTTTGCTCGACAGACAATATTTTCATCAATTTACTTTTAGATTCACCCCCTTTAAATGGCTGAAGATTGATAAATTATTATAATTTTATTTTATTATAGTAAAAACTAAAAGAGCCAAGGTTTTCCTTTAGCAATTTTCGATGTTCATTACTGCTCATCCTCTTATACCTTGGATTTCAACAGTGCATTTTTTTTATAAGTTTTTAATTTCATCATCAAACTTTTATTCTATATAATTAAGTTCGAACCGAGACAAAGAATTAAAGTTTAAAATATGAGTAAAATAAAATAAATAACAAAAACACAATGCCTTTCATTGTGTGTGCTGTATATGTATATATTGAACTTATGATTGCTTAGTCTTATTTTTCCCGAAGGACAAAACATCATATTTACGTCCAAATGGTTCAATGAATTTGGGTTCCAGCTGACTGAATCCCTTACAATCACTACACGCCACTCTTCATTTCATGAAAAGTCTCGCCTAACAAGTCAAAGGTTGAATAACTTAACTATCATTTATGGGATATCACAAATTTAAAGAATGATGTAGAAAATCTAATTTTATGGAGAAAAAAGATGAAATATCTTTATTGATTTCTTGTCATGTAATAAGAAAAATTACAAAAATTTTATGGTATTTAGATACAGAATATAGCAATTATATATATGAATGTAGATAAATTAATATTTTCTAAATTAGATGAATCTTATAAAGATTTTGTGAAGTTTGATGATGAATTTCAAGTTTTTATTATAGAAAAAGGGATGATAATAATAATCCAAACCAAAAACAATATTGTCTATACTATCTCCGATATGGTTTCTTTGATCTAGAATTGAAAACAAATTTGTTTAGCATTTGTCAGCTTCAAGAAAATGATTATGGCATACATGAAGATGATAAATTATTGACTATTTTTATCATGCCTTTCTAATGTCAAACGTTTGTGACGTCCGGCAGCCTGACATTCAGACAACCACGAAAATTCTCCCGTTATCTACTGATACAAAAGCCAATAAATTCCATGGCCGGCCGGCATAAGTCTAGAATAATGATTTTAATTAGACTAAAATTAAAAGAGAATATAAAATCATATTGTACCTCTACTTGGCTGCTATTTTATATATAGAGTCTTGTTGATAAGAAAATGTATCCATATTGTAAAGTGTGAGCTTCACTTTGACAGACGATATATAGTGGCAAAACAATTA
>Ga0325400_1006270_pt1 | contig 11284 bp, 9 predicted proteins | sample PopdelMetagenome_2_FD_205662 | JGI IMG/M metagenome (GOLD analysis project Ga0325400, IMG submission 205662) | Populus deltoides microbial communities from Bellville, Georgia, United States - Xylem-PdKOR-R1 | ecosystem: Host-associated > Plants > Phyllosphere > Stem > Wood/Secondary xylem...
GTTGGCCTCTTTGTGAGCTAACTTCCTAGCTCTCTGAAACTATTCAGTCATCGATCGGCATTCCCACAAAGAACTCTGCTAGTTGGTTTTTCTATTACCAATTTTCTAAATCAAAGTCTAATCCTAAACATGTGAATATAATCCCTTTTCTTTTAATTAGGAGCTGGAATTCCTGTGGGATGATTGAGTCACTTTCCAGGAACAGTCCTGTTTGAAAGTTCAATGATATTTATCATTTGTTGGCCTCTTTGTTAGCTAACTTCCTAGCTCTCTGAAACTATTCAGTCATCGATCGGCATTCCCACAAAGAACTCTGCTAGTTGGTTTTTCTATTACCAATTTTCTAAATCAAAGTCTAATCCTAATATGATTCAAAGAATTGAAAGTGGTTAATTGTTTGCTCTTTTCTTTATTCCTTTCATAGCCTACGGAAATTGTCGATAACTTGTTTTATTCATTCATAACCTCATATGAAAACATATTATTCCAGTCTCCGTACCATGTTATATTTCAAACTTCAACCCATGCCAAGTCATTTGTAAGAATCCAAGCATGTTCCGCACAAGTCAATTGACCAATTAACAGGTGATTGAGCAAGCAAAACTCCTGCCTCGTACGTAAGACATGCACATGTTGGATGTCTATATATATGAACATAATTCCCCTGCTCAATCATGCGCATTATCTGCAACAGAGTCCTTAAGTTCATTTTTAAAAAATGGCCTTCAATGGAAATAGTCGTGTCACAATTGTTTTCACTTTGTTCTCCATTTTGTTGACTTTAAGCACACTCCAATGTGGTGCAGCCATGAGGCCACTGCATGAAGAGCAATTGTTGAAAAAACGCTTTCCACTTATCGAGTCCCTTCAACGGGGTCCAGTGCCGCCATCTGCGGCTTCCCCTTGCATCCCTGGAGTAAGTGGCACCTGCGAGTTGAATGAAATGAACTTTGTTGGCCTTGCCAATCGTCAACCACCGCCTGCCTTTCCCAGCTCAGTTACTGAGCAATCCAAACCCTCTAATTAGTCCATACAGTAGTAAGACTGCAACCGGGATATGGCGGTAGGTTTCATCCCCTAAAAATAAACCGAAAGTGCGGCTGGGACATTGTCTACTTATTAATCCTGTATTTTGTTCTTTCGTATGCCAATTAAGTACTATATTTCTTTTTCTTTTTTCCTTCTGAAAAAAGAAACGTATAAACAGCAGCTTTACGTATAGCTTGTGTGCGTACAGTTGTTATACTATACCTACAAATGTCATGGTGACGAGGATGATTTATACATGTATCGAATCTATCAACAACAATATTTAAGAATCAATCTGAGTTTCTCTTCTCTTTTTCTTGTTCTTTTTTCAATTTTGCTAGCTAGTGAAATATTCTTGTTCTTTAATAAATACTGGGCTGGTTTGCTGCCAGATTCCTCCAGGTCTGTGAGTTTTTAAATACATAAGAGGGCACTTCGTTTTATATATACATAAGAGGGTAAGTATTTCATAGAAATAGTCGATCAATCATTTTCATTTCTTTTTTCTTTTTGGTTACAGATATTCAACATAGATATTCTCAAATGAAACTATGACGATGACTATTTCATGTTGTTTATGGATATACGCTCTACATGCAAGGATTTATAATATTATCAATATTATTAACATCTATACGCTCTGCATGTTAATGGATATTTCCTCCAGGTCTTTTTTTTTTCCTGGTTTTTTTTACACTCCAAAAAACATTATCGGATTCACTTACATTTTTAGTTTTTACATGTTTCTTAAATAATATTACGAATTTTTATTTCAATTTTAATAAAATAATTATATATCTAATCTGAAAATAATAATAGTGATAATAAAGTATCAGTCAGATTGAAATTAGTTTTTTATTATTAAATTTTTTAAATTTATTTCTAAAATGATTTTATATATTTTTTAAAAATATTTTATCTTTCAATTACACAAAATATAAACTTGCTATTTTGAAATTGTTTATTGACTTGCTTTAACACTACTGTCTGCCTTCGTTATATTTTGCATATTGAAATTTCGTTAGATTTCGGTTTTTTATATATTATGATTTTCTCATCCGACTTGAGGTTTGATTTGGTGAAGACCTAGAATTACTGGGTTCAGGCAATCAAATCAACACATTGTTTTTTAATTATAATAACATTCTTTTATTTTTCATAAAATTATATAGAAACTATCCAGACTTTTTTTTTTTCCTCCTCAGTTAAAATTTATTTTTTAAAATTTTTTTTATTCAAAAACCATGATATGGATAAAAAAGACATGATTCTGTTAAAAAGGAAAAACACACAAACAAGGCAAGAAAAGTTTTGCAAAACAGGCCGTATCGTGCCTGATGAGCATGGAGACAGTTCTTATCTTTTGTAAGATTTATCTATGAAAACGTTGCAAAGAATTTTTTTTCCATTTACTCTAGTTTGTATACATCGACAATCTCTCTTTCAACTCTGTTGATGGCAAAAGTTAGAAGCCTTATTTGAAGCTTACCACACGTCAAGGTAAAAGCATGCTGCAGCAACTGAAGGGAAAGTCGACAGTTTCAGGCCAATTTCCACTTTAATTTGTTTATGTGCAGAGTGGCATATGTTTCAGTCTTACTATCTATATTACATCGTATTATTAAGCTTAAATATATAACCCTTTACTTTAATTACTCCCTAAATCTTATCACCAGCTCCCCAAAAACACAACTTATCTTGCCATTACCTGAGGGTTTGCCAATCCGTCTTCTGAGATGTCAAAAAACAAGTCATCGCTCTTGCACAAGGCATAGACAATATCCACCATGCTAGGCCTCTTTGATGGATCTCTATGCAAGCAAGCAATGGCAACAGCCATTGTATTCATTACACTCTCCATTGAGCATGACTCCTCTAAAAGAACCTTGTCCATCCATGCTGTCAATCTCTTTACCTTCCTCCTCTCTTCAACATTTCCTTCCAGAATTCCAATAGCTTCTGCCCACAAAACCTTGCCTCCTTCATCAATTGCTTCTCTTCCTGAGATTAGCTCAAGCAAAACCACACCAAAAGAGAAAACATCCATTCTCGTTGACACCACACCATCAGCTAAATATTCAGGCGCAATGTAGCCTTGAGTGCCAACAATGTGCATTGTTATGGCGTTGCAGCCTGATTTTGCTAGTCCAAAGTTGGCAATTTTGGCTCTCATGCTGGAGTCCAAGAGGATATTGCTGCTTTTAATGTCTTTGTGCACAACCCTTGGCCTAGTGTGCTCATGGATGTATTGGAGACCATTTGCAACATCAATTGCAACGCGTAACCTTGTTTTCCAGCTTAGTTTTTCTTTCTCGTTGCGATGCAACCACGAATGTAGAGAGCCATTGTCTACGAACTCATAGACCAGATAGCAATTTGCATCCTCGGGGTCTATGCAAAAGCCCTCTAGCTTCACCAAGTTGCCATGGTTTACCTTCAACAGGGAACAGTGAGTTTGCCACACAGCCATACAGAAATGTATTTTTCATAGATGATTAAAATGAAAATCATTAAGCTTTTAAACATAATTTGGTGGGTACTAGACAAATTATATCACAGTTCTGCTTTGGCTAAAGCATTTTATTCTACATATTTAACCCAAACTGTCCATCCCATGGAGCTAAAAGAAATAGCTTAAAAAAATATATACGCTAAGCTATTCCAGGAGCTTGATGGCAATGAAATCATTCACTTACTTATATATTTATCATTATTTTTTTATAATAAAATCATTCACTTATTTATACATGTTAGCATTTGATTTCGAATATTTTGCAGTTAGGTACATTCATTTATCTGCAGAATTTAGTAAGGCAAGGATATCAAGAAAACAAAAGGTTGACATTTCAGTATTTAGCTATGGCTTGAAAGTCCATGTTCTGATAATGGCATCATGACTTCTTTTAACTGGGAAATCGACAGCCTTTATTGATTTTGTTCGAAAGAACGGAGAAAAGATGGCATTTGACTACTGCCTTCATCTCATGAGGAATCCACATTCCGCAATAGCACGCCCTCAAAGAAATGGGCTGATCTGACATTGACATCCTAATCTCATTATGAAGCTGCGGAATAGACAGGTCACTTCACCTAACCATTATAAAAATTAGACACTTGCAAATTTTAATGGAAGTCAGACACTGGTGTCCTTGTCATGTCTCAATTTTTAATCCCGTGTTTTTCTGGATTCCTCATCATGGCCCCTCCGCATTTGGATTTATGTAAAAATTTCCTATCGCCCAAAATATCCCAGCCCACAGAAATCAAGCAGATGAGATTCATGAGCTTAATCGTCTATGTTGCTACTTGGGAGTTCAGGTCAAGACTAGAGGTTTTTCATGCCGGCGATAAGGCTAGACCTCTGCTCTCCTAGAACTCTGATCACTGGTATGCATTGAAAGCTTGTGAAATATAAAATGCCAAGTCGTCTTTAATTGGGTTATATGTGTTAAATATTATGAGCTGTAAAAGCATGGAAACAGCAAAGTTTTATGCAACTGGGTCCCTGATCCTACTATCTCATTGGAAACCAAAACAAACAGTGAAGGTTGGAGTATATACTGTAATCAGTGAAAGAAAAAAAAAAAAAAACTTACCTTCTGCAATATCTTGAGCTCCTCACAGGCATTCCACTTCATCTTCTTGATGGCATAGGTCTCTCCATTTATGGACCCTTTAAACACAGATCCTTCAATCAAGCAATTTTCACTGAACCCATTCGTAGCTTCTTTCAGTTCATCAATCTTAAAGACCCTGTACTTATCCAAGCAATCTGAAACATCTGCCATCAAACTCACTTCTATATCCTCCAACCCTTTCCTTCCCCCATTCAACTGCATCCTACGCTTCTCCTCAACTTTCTCAACATCTCTTCTCTTCTTCAACACATCCTCTCTATAAAACCAAACCCCACTTACCAAGACCAATAAAAGCCCAGCAATTCCTAGCCCAACTGCTAATCCTATAATCACACCTTTCCTCTCTGTCTTCTCAGAGGGCGGCGCCCCAGAAGGAACAACTACTGTAGGTTGTGCCAGTTGTGGAAGTTGATTGACTGGAACGAATATGGTATCATAAGGCTGGATGTTATTGCCATTAACATCAACAATAGATTGTGTTTCAACTCCAAATGTTGAAGCAACTGAAGATAAGTTATCAGAAGGCTGAAACACATAAGATACCAGATAATTCACCTTGTTTTGCAACTGGGTTTGATTAGGACACTTGCAAAATATTGGAAAGATCACCTCTACTCCTATGTCGAGTAGTTCGGGGATAAGTGTGGGGTTGAAAAGCTCAACAGACTGGTAGGTCGTAAGGTTTTGGAAGTATTCAGTGGAGACAATGTAGAAAGTGTTGCCTTCCTTGATGGTATATGTGATGTTTGCAGAGGAAATGCTAGTGCTATTGATGGGGTTGCAAGAACATGATAAAGGGACAAAGAGGGGTTGATTGGGGATGAGAGGTGAGGTTGGAGAGGAGATGTTACTTGGTTTTGATATCATAAGGCGGCTAACCGAGAAAAGGTCACCGATTGAGGCAAGGTCAAGGAAGTTAGGAGCTGAGGCTCGGTAGAAGGCATAGGTTTGACATGGAAAGGAACTCTGGTTGGCTGGGCAGGTGAACCCTTGAGTGCTTGGCTGGGCTTGCAAATGGTGGAGGATATTACTGTAAGAGAGAAAGAAGAGGAGAGAAGAGACTAAACGGGATCCGGGTCTCATTTTGGCTCTTGATACTTGATAGTTCTGCTTTTCTGCCTTGCAATGTTTTGTTTTAAAGAAGGTAAAGATGTCTATGGTTTCAAGGTCAAGGTGATATTAGTCAGCTAGTCAATAATATGGTCACGTTTTTCTCTTCTTCCATCAATGAAAGGGGTCCAACCAACTGCTGGATCCCACCTTCGTGGACTTTCACTCAGCTTCAATGGATGGATTATTTAAAATTAGATGAATAATAAATACTTCGTCGAATTTAAAAGAAAGACAATCACTAATTTTAATAAATAACAAGATTATAGTTAAAAAAACAAAACTCATCCGAATCATTCATTTTGATTTTGAATAAAACCCATCATACATATTCACATAAACTCAACTATTTTTACAATTAAAATAATATTTCTTAGTTTTTATATATTTTTCTACTATCAGCTTCAGATATCGTATCAGACTTTGAAATGTTCATGTTTTAGATTCGAACAAAAACCAGAACAGAAATCAGAAAAAAAAGAGCGCATAAGAAACAGACTTGACGCTAGTTTTCAATCGATCCAGGTCCACAAGAGTTCTTCTTTCCTTTTTGATTATCTTCCTGGCTTATGTATAAAACTAAATCCATTCGATTTCTAAAATGAATTACTAATCCTTTAACTTTTTGAGAAATCCTTCATAAGTTATTGTGAATGAACGATTTTTCTCAATCTTTTTAACCTTTTGGTTTTGTAGGAGCAAGTCAGAAAGATTGAAAAATAGAACCATCTGATTTGATTTGTTCTCAATGACTCATGAGATGATCATCTTAGGGTGATATTTTTTTCGATTGATACTCCTATTATACTTGTAGTCTGGATGAAAACCAACTATATAACATCTATATCAAGGCATAATCTTGAATGTTATCAGATCCAGTGCATACACCAAATAATACAATACAAGTAAAAGTTTTTAGAGTCATGGAGATATGGAGATATAGAAGTGCATATAAATTATCATACTTGTATATTCACCATTTAAGTTTCCAACAATTATTCCAATAATTACATATCTAATTTGATCAATAGACAAATATGCAAGCATATATTTTATGCTTGTTTGAGTAATAGCAATGAGATTCCCACTATCAACTATCATGCTGAGAATAATTAGTATTTCCAGAAGAAGATGCCATTTGTTTAATATTATAATGCATCACCGTGAGGTTCCAATTCTGTTAACTTTCAATGCTTTATCTGTAGGTTGTGCCAGTTGTGGAAGTTGATTGACTGGAACGAATATGGTATCATAAGGCTGGATGTTATTGCCATTAACATCAACAATAGATTGTGTTTCAACTCCAAATGTTGAAGCAACTGAAGATAAGTTATCAGAAGGCTGAAACACATAAGATACCAGATAATTCACCTTGTTTTGCAACTGGGTTTGATTAGGACACTTGCAAAATATTGGAAAGATCACCTCTACTCCTATGTCGAGTAGTTCGGGGATAAGTGTGGGGTTGAAAAGCTCAACAGACTGGTAGGTCGTAAGGTTTTGGAAGTATTCAGTGGAGACAATGTAGAAAGTGTTGCCTTCCTTGATGGTATATGTGATGTTTGCAGAGGAAATGCTAGTGCTATTGATGGGGTTGCAAGAACATGATAAAGGGACAAAGAGGGGTTGATTGGGGATGAGAGGTGAGGTTGGAGAGGAGATGTTACTTGGTTTTGATATCATAAGGCGGCTAACCGAGAAAAGGTCACCGATTGAGGCAAGGTCAAGGAAGTTAGGAGCTGAGGCTCCGTAGAAGGCATAGGTTTGACATGGAAAGGAACTCTGGTTGGCTGGGCAGGTGAACCCTTGAGTGCTTGGCTGGGCAGGTGAACCCTTGAGTGCTTGGCTGGGCTTGCAAGTGGTGGAGGATATTACTGTAAGAGAGAGAGAAGAGGAGAGAAGAGACTAAACGGGATGCGGGTCTCATTTTGGCTCTTGATGGTTCTGCCTTGCTGCCTTGCAATGCTCTGTTTTAAAGAAGGTAAAGATGTCTATGGTTTCAAGGTAAAGGTGATATTAGTCAGTGGAACTCTTGCTAAAATTAAAAAAAAAGATTATAATTAAAAAAAAAACAAAACTCATCCGAATCATTCATTTTGATCTTTAATAAAACCCATCATACATATTCACATAAATTCAACTATTTTTACGATTAAAATAATATTTCAAAGTCTTCATATATTTTTCTTCCGTCGGCGTCAGATATCGTATCAAACTTTGAAATGTTCATGTTCCAGATTCGAACAGAAACCAGAAAGAAGGGAGCGCACAAGGAACAGACTTGAAGCTAGTTTTCAATCGGTCTAGGTCCACAAACTCTAAAAAATCCAGATCCGTTTTCAAACTGCAAGGTGCACAGACGTGGGCGTAAAATGGCCAAACTGTTTTCAAACGAGACATGGCATTATCATGGCAGCTGATGTTCAAGGTGTCGAAAGGACGAGGATCACGTGGTTGCTGGCAGCAACCAATTGGTGAGTCTAGAGTCTTAAATTCTGAGATGACGCTGGCTTCTACTGTAAATGTTGACGTCATAATAACTCTTGCCGTGTGGGAGAGATAGCTCAGGGTAGCAAGCAGTCAAGCACCAGCAGCCAGCAGGCCAGCATCATTAATTCCCTGGATGAAAACAACTACTACAGTTGCCATCAAGTTTGTGAGGAGCTAGAATTCTATTTAGTTTCTTTAAATTTTTTAAGTTAATTTTGGTATAAAAATTTATTTATGTTATTTTTTGATTTTTTATTAGAAGAAAAGAAAAAAAAGATCATCAAATTCTAACGATAAAAAAAATATTATTTAAGTCATTTTCAACCACTAAAATGGATTTTTTTTTGTCCATAAATTCTATAAGATAAGATGAGCTTTGATGGTAGTTGTTTGATGTCTTAAAGTTTCCTTAAAAAAAATAAATATTGGTCGGGACATATAAATCAAATTCGGTTTGATTTCAAGATTAATTTTTTGTTTTTTTCTCTCATTTCTCCTCCTTGTAATTTGAAAAAAAATATAAGAGAGAAGATATAATAAAATAAAATAAAAGAATCTTGGAGGCTCCCCGAAACTCTGATATCTATACCATCAACACCATTAAAAACATCTTAAAGAAACAAATCTAACATTATTTAAGAAGGTCACAACAGTGAATGAAGTGGGTTATACTAGTTGTCCAAAGATATCAGCGATCACTTGACTGCGGGTCATTTGTGTAACTCATTCCGATCATCGTTGGTGACCTTTCTTGATATCGTTAGATTTGTCTTATCGTGATCTTTTCAACGATACTGGTGATGTCATTATTGAAGTTTTACAGGATTTTTTTTTCCTCTCTCCTTATTAAATTTGTGTCCAATCAAATTTGTAATTTGAAAGAGTTGCAAATAACACTTATAACTTGTGAATCACATATATTATATTATATATGACTCACTAAATATTCTGTGAATCATTAAATTTTATTATTTTTTTAAATATTATTTTATTATATATTTTCTTATGGCTGTAGGAAAAAAAACTCAGTGTTGAACCCCAACCATGAAAGCGAGAATTTCATTAAAAATGAATGAGGACAAAGGGTACACATAAAAAAAGCCCATAGCTGCAATTAAAAATAAAAAATGGTGTTTAGGTTGAAAATGAGGTTAGGTAACTTTCTAGAATGACACAAGTTTGTCTTTGTGTTCTTTTATTTTTTTAAATTGATTTTTCATTTTTTAAAAATTCTTTTAATGTATTGATTTTAATAAATTTTAAAAAATAAAAAAATATTATTTAAATATATTTTCAATCAAAAAAATATTTTAAAAAACACAGATATAACAATACAAAAAATTATCTAATCCATAGGCAGCATGACCGGGTGACAGAGGTGCCCTTCCTGGGTGACTTTAATGCTGCTCCATCAAGGATGACTAAAACGAACAAATTGTTCGTGATTGGCTACTTCCAAAAGACAAACCATGAAAATAATAATTAAAAATAATAAAGATGAAGATGCATCTCAATCAGTTAGATTTTAAATAGATTTTTTAAAAATTACTAGTTTAAATTTTATGAATTTCAAGATTTTATATGATTATTAATTTTATAATATATAAAATTAGTTAAAATACATATAAAACTGGCTCGAATATTCATATTAATAAATATAAAGATAACATAAAAATGCCTAGTTAACTAGGCTTCCAGAGAAAATGGTGGTGGAATCTGAGTCATGAGACGTCAATTTCACTCTTATTTGACTTCCTACTCTTCTACTGCTCAAAACGCCGATGATCAGCATGACCCCTTAAGAACTATAACCAGTTAACATGGAATCTCTTCCATACAGAAACATCTCGAGCTACAGCAACAATAAAATAAAGAGTCAAATCCAACAAAAAAGAAACATACAAAGCACAAACTACAGAGAAGAGAAAAGATGGAATAAGGCATATACCTTTCAACAATGTCACTTGCCAAGGTGAAATCATGTCTTCCCTCTTCATTGTGAAATCCCAGAGGCCTCCATATTTCTCATTGAAGTCCCTTATGCTCATGGTGTTGTAGTCATATATTAATCTGTCACGAGCTCCTCTCTCCGTATTGTATATCTGGGGTTCAAAGTTGTGTGGTTTGTCGAGCTTATCCATCTCAATCACACTGAAAATAAACATAAATAGATATGCTCCAGTGAACTGATATCGCCCCTGAAAACGATTACATAAAATCTTGTATGGAAGCATCATAATTAGAAAAAACCGGCACATTGAAATATATCCCAGCGGCAACTACTGGTGGGAAGATCCAACAATATATCTAGCAAAATATCAGCTAAGAATCAACCCAAAATCTTTGCACCTGAACAGTTTATCACCTCTAAATTCTGATCCACATGACCATGTCATCCAAGAGTTTATGGCATTTTATTGAAGGACAACAACAGATTCCCACTCCAACGTAAATCGCAAAGTCCTCCTGTTCACGTTTCCTTAATTATGTTGCATCAACTGTGTAGGGAGATATAGGGTAACTTCACTCCACGTACCTTTCAGGATTCCAACCTTTCAGGATTCCAAGCAATTGAACATGGATCTTGTCATCTTGTTGCAGATTAACAAGATTTCTGTTGATTTGAAATATTCAAACTATATTGTTCTGATTTCTATACATTTCTTTTACGGCTTCGCATAGTTTCAAAGATAACTCCAAGTAGCTGAATATTTCAGCAATACGATTTTTCATAGAGTAAAATAACCAAGATATAACAAGTTGGTTCTTACATTGCCAAGCTTCATAAGCTTGTGAAGGAGATTTAAGAGGACTAATATGGCTATTCACATAGCTAGGTTTGGATCTTCTACCAAAAGCAATTGTCATAGCTCTTGATCAAGGGAAATAGTTAAATTCATTGAGCAATATTGAGCCTAAACGTTGATTACAATTTGACTTTCCTTCCTGCATATTGCAGGATATATTTGTGCCATCAACACTATTCATTTTGAACGGGTCTTTCATAGGATTCTTAA
>Ga0325400_1006273_pt1 | contig 11283 bp, 8 predicted proteins | sample PopdelMetagenome_2_FD_205662 | JGI IMG/M metagenome (GOLD analysis project Ga0325400, IMG submission 205662) | Populus deltoides microbial communities from Bellville, Georgia, United States - Xylem-PdKOR-R1 | ecosystem: Host-associated > Plants > Phyllosphere > Stem > Wood/Secondary xylem...
TAGCCGAGCGAGGAGTGCGGCCGCTCAGTGTTGTAGTCGTCGGCCCATGCCCGGACCACGGCGCGGGCGTGAGCGAGGCTGAGGAACAGGTCTCGTTGAGCAGCTCGTGGCGCATGCGGTCGTTGAAGCTCTCGACATAGCCGTTCTGCATGGGGCGGCCCGGCGCGACATAGTGCCACTCGACCTTTGCCTCGCCCGACCAGACCAGTACCGCGTTTGAGGTCCGCTCGGTGCCGTTATCGCTGACGATCATGTCTGGCCGACCGCGCTCGGCGACGAGGTCGACCAGCTCGCGCACGACCCGCTTGCCGGACATCAAGGTGTCGACCACCGCGCGCAGGCATTCGCGCGTGACGTCGTCGACGATGTTCAGCACGCGGAATCGCCGGCCAGTGGCAAGCTGGTTATGCACAAAGTCCAGGCTCCAGCGCTGGTTGGGGAGCGCCAGCACCGGACTAGGCGCCCGCGCACCCACGGCGCGCCTTCGCCCCTTCCTGCGCCTGACCGTCAGCCCCTCCTCGCGGTAGAGGCGCTGTGTCTTCTTGCGGTTGATGGTCACGCCATCGCGCCGCAGCAGGATGTGCAACCGCCGGTAGCCGAACCGGCGACGCTGGCCTGCCAGCTCGCGCAGCCTCGCCCGCAGGCCCTCGTCGCCATCGCGACACGAGCGGTAGCGCATGCTCGTCCGGTCGGCCCCGGTCACGGCGCAGGCGCCACGCTCGCTCATCCCGAACCCAGCCTGCAACCGCGCGACCGCCTCCCGCTTGGCAGCCGCGCTCACCACTTTTTTGCAAGCAGGTCCTTCAGGCCTGCGTTGTCCAGCATGGCATCCGCCAGCAGCCGCTTGAGCTTGCCGTTCTCGTCTTCCAGCGCCCGCAGCCGCTTCGCTTCCGACACCTCCAGACCGCCATACTTGACCTTCCAGGCATAGTACGTCGCGCTCGACATACCGTGCTTCCGGCACAGCTCCGTCACCACCGCGCCCGCCTCGGCCTCCTTCAAGATGCCGATGATCTGCTCTTCCGAAAACTGCTTCCGCTTTATTCCGTCTGTCGCCTCAATGGGCCGGTCTCTAGATCCAAGTGGATGAAGAAACGGGGGTCACGTCACGATCTATCGGCGGAGATCTAGGATCGATACGACAGGGCCGCCCACCTTTCCCACCTGCGGCTCAATCGTCGTGATGATCCGGCTGCGTTTCTCTAATGCCCGATAGGCCCTGTACTGCATAGGGAAGCGATATCGTTCCTGTGCATAGCGATTGAGCTGGGTCGAGATCATGAAGTCGGCGCGACAGGTGCCCCGAGCATCAGGCGCCACGGTGCCATAATCGACGTTGGATCGGCCGCTCCGCGCGCGGTCAATCGTTTCGTAGCTGATCTTGCCGGCAAGGTAGGCGCGCACGTCGACGCAGCCGGCGTCTCCCATTGGAAACAGGAAGCGCCAGGGTTCGGGCAAGATGTCGAACGCGAAATGCTCGATCAAGACGGTCGCGCCCGGTGGGATGTTCTCCCGTGCCCAAGCGGAGGCGAGCTGACGCGTATCGTTCATGCGGAGTGCGTTGTCGGCGACAGCCCGAACTGCGAGTGGCGTTAATGAAATGGTCAGCAGGGTGCCGACGACCCATGGCAGTCCGCGGGCGTGGGCCCGAGCGCGAATCCAGTTCGCTACATCGCTCAGCCCGGCGCCAGCGACGATGGCGCCTAACGGCATCAGCGGCAGCGCCCACCGCTCCCAAACAAGATGCTGGCCGCAGAGAAGGACCAGGAAAGCCGCGGCAACAGGTAGCAGTATCGCCGGCGCCGCACCATGTCGGTGCAGCCCAGCCATACCAAGCGCCATTAATACCGCGCCCGCAACCCCGAAGCCCGACGCGAGTGGCCCCGCGGCATACCAGCGCAGATTGTCCCAGAAACTGCTGCCAGTTGCACCCAGATGAGCAACCTGACCCTCACCATGCAAATTTCGGATCGCTGTCGCGTGATCGATCAGCAGGAAGGGCGACACCAGCAAGAGTGCGATCACACCGACCCCCCCTGCGGCGAGCAGCCTGATGATTGCGGGACGCCGGTCGATCACGTTATCTCGCACAACGATCCACGTCGCACCGCAGATCGACAGCGCTGTCAGCGCGAAAGGCCACTTCGTCGCGACGGCGACGCCGAGCCAGATGCCCGACATCATATAAGCGCGCCAGGTACCACGGGTAGCTACATCGGTTGCCGCCAGCATACACAGCAGCATGAAAACGCATGCCATCATGTCCGACCGGATGATCTGCGAGTAGGTGACGTGGACGGGGTTTGCGGCCAGCAACGCGGCGGCAGCCAGCGCTGCAATCGGTCCGACCAGGCGCGCGGCCAGCCGCCAGGTCACGATGATCGACGCTATGGCGAAACCCGTCATAGCGATACGGCCTGGCAGTATCAGCAAACTCGGGTCGGCATAGACCATATCGGCGAACTCGCGGGCCGATGCCGCCATGCCGCTCAAGAACGCGACAGCAAACGACGCCATGTTGACGATCGCCAGCACATACATGGTGGTGGTGGCGGGATGCCCGAACCAGCCCGGATTGAGCGTCGGACCGCGAAGCATGCGGACCGCGCCCATTTCAAACATCAACTCGTCGGGATCGTTGAGCGCCGGTAGGCCGAATCGAATTCCGGAGAGCCGTAGCCACAGGGCGGCGCCCAGGATGGCGAGCAGCGCCACCCTCTGCCACGTTGGACGGCCAAACGGCATCAATCAGCCCAAACGGCCGCTATGCTATGAGCAGCACCCAGCGGTAGTCGAGAAAGAGGCATTCGTTCCGGCGGACAGCGACGCATCGGCGGGCAATATCAGACGTTCAGGCTTTGCAAAGGGTGGTGACCGTGACGGGTTGTGGCTAAATTCGGCGTCGGCGATAGAATTTTAGGCGCGACGATGAAGGATCCAACGCTCATGAATATACGCGACCGTGCAGTCCGCGATCGGCGCGATCGATCCATCTTGTGGATCGCGACCTTTGGCAGCGCGCTTGTGATTGCGATCGTGCTCTACTTCGCGGGCGCTTTTACCCGATCGACTGGCTGAGATGGCCGGACGCCGTGAGTTCCTACGTGGCGCCACAGTGCTTGGATCGGGCGTGGCGGGTGTGGGTGACGCCGCGATCGAGCCGCTAGCGCCCGACGGTCAGGTCACGATCGCGGCCTCGATCGATGCTTTGGCGAACAGCATCATGCCGCCAGGAACCTTCGTCCAGGTCGCAGAGCCGGGACGAGGTGGCTTGTTCCGGTGTGTCGCGGGCGGTGCGCCGGCGGCCGATCCGCTGCGAGGGTTGTTCGTGCCCTCGGCTTTTGGAGACCGGCATTTCGCGCGCGTGTGGGATGGGCGAACCGGCCGGCCCGAGTGGTTCGGCGCACAGGTCAATCTCGGCAGCGCGGACTGCGCGCCGGCGATCGAGGCCTGCGTGGCGCTGTGCCCGATCACCATGCTCGCCCAGGCCGATTATTTCATTCGTCGCACGCTGGTGATCGCCCGCAGCCGACGGACGCTCCACGGGTCGGGACGGTTCGCCTCCGACGAGGGGCAGGGAACGCGCATCATCCTGCAGGGCAGCGCGCCCGGCGTGCACGACGCCGACCTGATCCTGCTCGGCTCGCTCGCGAGACCCGGTGGCAGCAGCGACGGCTATCCGACCGGCATCCACCTGTCGGACTTCACGCTGATCCGCGACGGAGCGTCGGCGCCGCACCCCAGCGGCGACCTGCGCCGCTACCCGGCGGGTTTGCGCGCATCCTACCTCACCCACTGTACGCTCGCGCGCATCGCCGCGCTGGAGAGCAGCGTCGGCTTCTATATCGGCGGCACCGTCTACACGAAGGTCGACGATTGCCTGGCACAGCGGCTGGTGGCAGGTCGCGGCGGCGGCGGGCCGGATCTGGCGGCGGGCTTCTTCCTCGACGGGTCACCCAGCTTCGGCTTCGCAGGGGGGAACGCGTCGATCTACCTCGACCGGTGCCTCGCAGTCGGCCAGCACCCCAGCCATGTCCGCCCGGCCGGCCTCGTCGCGGAAGGCGCGTTCGTCGACAGCTTCATCGACCGGTTCGAGGCGGCGCGGATCGATACCGGCATGCGCTTCTCCGCGCGTGGCTCCGGGGGCGCCGGGCAGACGATCGACCTTCACGTCCGGGGTGCGGTGCTCGACGCGTGCGGAATGAACGGGATAGAGCTGGACCTGACGGGCACGAAGACGGCCTCGGTCGAGATCGCCGATCCGTACATCTTCGCAAGCAGTAGCGGCGGCATGGCCGGCATCGTCGTCCGCGACGGCGGCGGGTTGGTGACGATCACCGGCGGGCAGGTGCACGGCGACTTCCGCGAGGGCTCGCTACTGCTGCGACGTACGCGCGGGGTACGCGTGCAGGGCCTCAAGATTCACGACGGCTCGCGGCCGGTGGTGGCGGAGGCGAGCGGCGCGCTCCAGCTCGAACCGCAGGTCAGCAACATGGCGCGCACCACGGGCAGTTTCGCGGTGTCCTGTGCCGACGTCTACCGAGCCGCGATCCAGCCGCTGGTGATCGGCGCGCCGGGCGCGCTTGGCGGCGGCGTCGCGCTCGATGCGAGCTGCAACTATTGCAGCGTCGATACGTCGGCGGTTGATCCGGGCTGCTTCGAACAGGTCACCGCCGCGCGCAAGACGTGGTTCGGCGGAGTGGATGCTACGCAGGGCGCCGGGGCTGCGGCCTTCGCGCGGCGCGGCAACGTCGTGACGGGCGTCCTCGGCTAGGCTGCCGGCTGGGCGGTGCAGCCGCCTTCCACCATGATCGGCAGGTCGCGGGAGAAGCGGGTGCGGCCGCGCCACCCCTGCGCCCGGATGTCGCGCCATACCGCCGCGATCGTCGCGCACGACAGCGCGATCGGCACAAGCAGCACGATGCCGGGCCGGATGAACGGACCCAGGCTGAAATGGTAGGAGTAGAAGATGGGACCGGTGTTGAGGAAGCCGTTGTTCACCTGCGGCAGGACGGGACCTAGCAGGATGTCGCCCGGTATCGAGAGCAGATAGCAGCAGACCAGCGCGAAGCGCACGCCGAACCCCGAGCGCCGCGGTTCGAAGAAAGCGAGGAAGATCATCAGCGTCTGCGTGTATCCACCGCCCTCTGTCGTGATGAGCGCGATGCAGGTAGCGAGGTTGACTAACCGGTACGTCGGCACCACCTCCGGTCGCAGCCAAGCGACGGCGGTCGCCACGACGATGATGAGCTGCGTCGCCCGGATGGTGCCGGGCAGCAGCACGCCGAAGATTTCCAGCACTCGCGATCCGACCAGCTCATTGGTCGGCAGCGCGGTCGTGTCGAGAAGTCCGATGACTGGCTGGTACGATGTCGCGTACCACAGATCGAGCAAGCTTCCGGCCGAGTTGAGCAGCGCGTTCCAGCTGACGAGATTGTCGTAGATCTCGATCGGCGTGCCAGCGCCGAGCAGCCCCCAGCTGACCAGATAGACGCCGACCGTCGCCAGCACCGTTCCCTCGAACCAGCGCCAGCGCCGCTTGACCGGATAGGCGAAGATCGATCCGATCATATAGACTTTAAAGTTGATCGTCAGCCCTGCCATGATCCAGCGCAGCCGCGCGCTCTTGAGCAGCGGGCCATGCGCCAGCAGGAAGCAGGTAAAGGCAACCATAATGAGGTTGCCGCGTTCCAGCCCGTCGAGCATCGGCAGCCCCGCCGCCAGCGCGAAGGATCGCGGAAGCGCCGTCTGCCGATCGATCTTCAGGAAAGTCTTGGCGATCAGGTAGACGTTGAGCACGTACCAGCCGTGCATCGTTATCATGCCGTACCAGTCGCAGTCGCGCGAGTACCAGCCCTCGTTGCCAACGTAGCAGTGGCCGGAGGTAAAAAATTTGAGGAATATGAACGAAACTGGCGGGTAGAGCGTCCGCCAGCTGTCGTAGGCGCCGGGATTGTGCGCCCAGAAGGCGGTGTTGAACCAGTCCATCCATACATCGAACGGCTGATAGAAGAACGGCTGCGGCAGATAGCCTTCGACCAGCAGGTGGCCGATACAGTAGATGCCGCCCAGCAGCACCGCGACGCCGAAGAAATATTCCCAGTGCAGCCAGCTGCCCGCGGGCTCGCGCAGCCGCCAGGCAAGGCCGCGGATCACGCGGCCGGTGCCCGGCGACGGAACACCAGAGAGCGCAGGACGAGGTAGTTGACCAGCGACGCCGCGATCGTCGATGCGAGGCCCGCGACATAGGCCGAGCCGATCACCTGCGCGAAGGCCCACAACGATACCAGGTTGACCAGGTAGTTGCCGATGTAGGCGAGCACAAATGACGTTTTGGACGCGGTCTCTTCGCGGAACGCGTGGCGGCTGTAGGTGAAATAGTTGAAGGTGACGCCCAGCACCTGCGCGATGACCTGCGCGACGTACAGGTTGACGCCCAGCCAGATCATCAGCGCGTAGATGCCGAAGCCGAAGGCGGTGTTGATCGCCGCGGCTTGATAGTAGCGGATCAGCTGCCCGATGCGGCCGGACGCCAACCGCCGGAACAACGAGGGTTCAGCCGGCATCGGGGAAGTTGACGCGCTCGCGCTCGGTCACCAACGGCGTCTGCCGGCTCCGCTCCGAGATCAGCCGCACCTGGTCGCCGATCAGCCCCAGGAACACGAACAGCAGCGCCATCTCGGCCTGCACGACCGACGCGATCAGCCAGCCGGCGATCGGCTTCCCCAGCACGAAGGCGGCGAGCGCCCCCACGAGCATCAGCACCGCCATCACGCCGCCGAGCACGCCCAGGTAGAAGGGCACGCGCACCAGCCGCTTGGACGACCCTGAGATCCCCGACAGGGTGAAGTCGAGCAGGGCGAAGAAGTTGTTGTTCGACTTGCCGCCGGCGCGCGGCGGGCGCGGGTAGCTAATCGTCTCGATAGCGAAGCCGGTCTCGACCAGCATGCCGCGGAAGAAGGGTTCGGGCTCCTTCAGCCGCTCGATCTCACGCACCACACGGCGCGTGTAGAGGCCGAAGCCGGTCGCGTTCGGAATGACGGGATAGTCGCCGAACTTCTCGAAGAACCAGTATGCGCTGCCGCGCGCCGCCTTCAGCCCGGCAGAATTGTCCTCCGACGCACGGACGCCGAGCACGATGTCGGCGCCACCCTGCCAGCGGCGGACGAACTCGCCGATCAATTCGGGCGGATCCTGGTAATCGGCGCACATGTTGATGACCGCGCGGCCGCTCGCCTGGAAGATGGCGTGGGTTGGGGAACGCATCTGCCCGAAATCGCGGGTGTTGACGATCAGGCGCACGCGAGGGTCGCGCGCGCACAGGCCACGCAGCAGCTCGACCGTACGGTCCTGCGAGGCGTTGTCGATGAAGATCACGTCAAAAACGAGGCCAGTCTTCTCCATCTCCGCGATCACCGCCGCGGCGATGGATAGGGCGTTCTCCTCCTCGTTGCGGGTTGGGATGACGACCGAGACGTCGGGCACGGGCGCGAGCATCAGGCCGCCCTCAGATTGCGCGGATCGGCACCGACCGGCGGCCGCATCTGATACAGCTCGATCGTCGCCCAAGCGATCAGGACGATCGCGAGCAGTGCGAGTGGCAGTGTGCGGAACTGGCGGGCGGGGTCGATGAACGCCGGCTCCAGGATGCGGACGTTCGCGCCCGACGCCAGGTCCTCGACCGATGTGCCTTCCAGGAACCGCTGGTAGCTGATGTAGAGGCTGCGGGCGATGTTGAGCTCGCGTGCCAACTTCTCGACCTGGGTCGACTGAACGACGACGCGATTCACCGAATTGGGGTTCGATGCATCCAGCGTCTCAGCCTGGCGCAGCTGGGTGCGCAGCGCCGCGATCTCCGCCTGGATCTGCTGAACGGCAAAACTCTGCTCGGTGCCGAACTGTTGCGCGGCGCGCAGGTCGACCTCGCGCGCCTTGATGGCGGCCTGGATCGCCGGGATACGCTGGCCGATCGCGTCGATCGAAGTGCCGGGGTCGGAGTAGCGGGTACGTCGGCGGAAATCGTCGTAGGCGGTCTGCGCCTTGGTGTAGCGATCGCCCGCCTGGCCGACCAACTGCTCCAGGATGTTGCGCTTGTACGCGGTCTGGTTCTGGCTAATCCGCGCCAGCCGGTCGCGCGTCGCCTCGGCCAGGCCGGCGACCAAGTTCTGGGCGAGCACCGGATCGTCCATCTGGGTGCTCATCTGCAGGATGCCGCCGCGCAGCGAACGTATGTCGACCTCGCGCTCGATCCAGCGCTGGGCGGCCGCGGGGTCGTTGAACCGCCCAGTCTTCATCAATCCCAGTCGATCGATGACCAGCTTGCGCACCTCAACGCTGCGGGCGACCTTCAGGCTGATCTCGACCGCCGCCTGGCCGCCGAACACGTTGGTCAGCGCGCCGAGCTGGCCGAGCGCGCCGCTGAGGCCCAGTGACGACGGATCGGACGGCGTGAGCGACACCGACGCGCGGTACTCGCGCGGGAACAGCGTCAGCACGGCGAGGATCGCCGCGAGCACCGCGAACAGGACGCGCCGCAGCCACGGCCGGCCGAGGATCCGGCTGGCCGACAGGTTGTCGACGATGCTGCGCGGCGGCGTCATCGCGTCACCGCCACCACGGTTGCTGCGCTCAGCGCGCCCTGGAACAGGATCGTGCTGATCTGGGCGAGGCGCGAAAGGAACGATACGTTCTGCGTCTTTGTAGGCACGAACACGATGTCGCCGGGCAGGACACGCTGCTTCAGCGCGCCTTTGCGGCTGGAAATCACCGCGCCGTTCGCGCGGACGACGAAGATCTGCTTTGCGTCAGCCAGCCGCAGCGTGCCCCCCGCTTGGTCGAGATAATCCCGCACGCGCATCGTCGGCTGGCCGTCAATCAGGAACGATGCCGGCCGGTACACGGCCCCGAACACGCCGATCGTGGAGGGGCGCGGCGGCACGACGATCGTGTCGTTGTTCTCCAGCGCCAGCGTTCCCGGCAGACCGCTGCTGTCGGGCTGGATCGGCAGGACGATGCGGCCATCGGGCTGCTGCTGGCGAAGCCGTTCGAGCAGCGCGCGGGCGGCGGCGAGCTGCTGCGCCGCCTGTTCGGCGGACAGCGTAGTGTCGGCGGTCAGCGGGGCGCCGGCCAGCGCAACCTCCAGCTGGCGCAACGCCTCCTCGTAGCTCTCGCGCTGCTGGCGGCGCACGGATACGCGCTGGAAGTTGGTACCGAACGCGTAGGCGCGAGCGGTCAGTCCGCCGGCCAGCGCCACCACCTGGTCGAAGCTGCTGCCCGGCTGGACGACGTAGTTGCCGGGCGTGTTCACCTCACCCTCGATCCGGACGACGACGGTCTGGCGCTCGAGCGGGGTGGCCAGCGTGCCCTTTGACAAGATCTGGACGATGTCGCCGCCACTGACCGGCTGCGCGGCGAAGCTTCCCCGCGCGACCTGGACGCCGCCGACCGTGTTGGCGTTGGCAAGCGTGTAGAGGATCACGCGGTCCGGATCGGCGAGCGCGGTGGTACCGCCGGCGTAGCGCAGCAGGTCGTCCAGCGTCTCGCCTGCCCGCGCCTCGTAGATCGCCTCCTGGTTGACGCTGCCGGTCAGCGCGACCTGGCGGCCGAGCGGCGCGATGTACAGCACGTCACCGTTCTGCAGCACCGCATCGCGCAAGCGGTTGCCGTCACGCAGGAAGTCGTAGAGGTCAAAATCGCTAACGGTTTCGCCGTTGCGGATCAGCCGCGCCGACCGAAAGCTGCCGCCCGCCGAAGGCCCGCCCGCCGCGAAGATCGCATTGACCAGTGTCGAGAGGCTGTCGACGGTGTAGCTGCCGGGATTATTGGCAAAACCGGTTACGAATACGCGGATGCCGCGCAGCCGCGTCACTGCGACCGCCACGTTGAATCCGCGATAGCGGATGCCGACCGCGCGTTCGATGACCGACTTCAGATCGGAGAATGCGACCCCGGCCAGGTTGATCTGGCCGACCCGCGGCAAGAAGACCCGGCCGTTACTGTCGATCTGGCGGCTCACGCTACCTTCGATCGATCCCGACAAGCCGATGAAGATCTCGTCGCCGGGCGCCAGGACATAGGTGGGCGGCACCGATGTGGTCGTGGGCACCGAATAGGACCGGCTGGCAGGCACGAGCAGGTCGGCGCCGAAACGCGGAAGCGAACGCCCCAGTCGTTCCTGGACGAAGCGCTCGAACTCGTTGAGTGGTGGCAGGGGCGTCGACTGCCCAACGACCGTACGCTGGCGAGTAGCGTTCGTCCCATTCGTCCGAGCGGTCGTTGTGGCGTTACCCTGTACGCTATCGTCGACGTCGCTCGCGCTCTGACCGCCGCTATCGATCTGAGTCGGCCCGACACGCTCGGCCGGCAGGGGATACGGCGACACCTGGCTCTGCTGTGGTTGCCCGTTCTGCTGGTCGGCACCGGGAGCGAGCGGCGAGCCCCAGGGCACGTTGCGACCTAGCGGGTCATAGACCTGCGCGTGAGAGGAGCCCGTCACCGCCGTTGCGGCCAGGCCGCACAGCAGCATCGCGCGCAGCATCAGCGGGCGACGCCCGCCGAGGGTAAGATACTCATCGTACATCAGGAACTCGCCAGGGTCGTATGGTTGCGCGGATTAGCAGAACCGCCGAGCATCACAAGGTCGTGCGCCAGCCGGTCGGCCACGGCGTCGATCGCCTGGTCAAGATCGAGCTCGACGCTCAGGCCCAACTCGCGGATCGCCTTCGCGATTGAGGGCACGTAGCGATCGACCGGTATATCGGCCTGTTCGGGAACGATCGCCGCGACGCCGTAGCGCGCCGCCACGCGCCGCGCGAGATCGGCGACATCCAAGCCCTGATCGGAGCCGACGTTGTAGATCGGGCACGCGGGCGAGGCACCGTCGGCAATGGTCATCAGCCAACGGACGAGGTCGTCGGCGTGCATGTAGCTGCGGATCACGGGATGCCGCGCGTGGACCGTCACGTTCCGCTCGGCGATGCCGTCGGCCAGGAAATTGCCGATCGCGAAATGTTGGTCGCGCGGCAGATACGGCCCGACGAACGCGAAGCAGCGCGCCACCGCGATGGGCGTGCCGTGGTCGCGACCAAGCCGCGCCACCGTTGCCTCTGCCATCCGCTTGGCCTCGGCATAGTCGCGCTTGTAGGCGACGAGACCTATGGCATCGGCGAACGGGCTGTCCTCGTCGAGCCCGGCGAGATCGACGGGCTGCCGGCCGTAGACCGCGCCGCTGCTGGTGTAGACGATCCGGGCGGTCGGGCAGTCGACCGCTACCCGCGCGACGAA
>Ga0325400_1006275_pt1 | contig 11282 bp, 5 predicted proteins | sample PopdelMetagenome_2_FD_205662 | JGI IMG/M metagenome (GOLD analysis project Ga0325400, IMG submission 205662) | Populus deltoides microbial communities from Bellville, Georgia, United States - Xylem-PdKOR-R1 | ecosystem: Host-associated > Plants > Phyllosphere > Stem > Wood/Secondary xylem...
ATGCTTAGGTTTTTTTTTCTTCTTAGGAGTTCCACACCCATTTTGGCTAAGGAAAGGGCTATTTATAGGTTTAAAAATGAAACTAACTGTTAGACACAATTTTCTACCTGTTGGAGAATTAATCAGACCGTTTTAAAATCGGTCAGATTATTTTAAAGAAGCTCAAGAGTTTTTAGAAATTTTCCAGAAACAGACTAGCCATTTTGATAAATAGCTAGACCATTTTAAAAAGTGTTCAAACCATTTTAGCTATGTCTAATTTTGTCTTGTTTTGGTGTTTTAGTCTTTTCTTGGTTTTCTTTGGTCCTTTTAGGTTTGTTTATGTTATATGGATATTACAAGGTGTTCTAAATAAGTTGAGTGTTATTTGGAAAAATCTTATTACAAAATCTTGATTGGCAAAATTGATAATAGTTATATTTACAAGCTCTTTGTTCTTGACCTTCGTGAATCATTTCCTTACTTGTTTGATGATTTTTTGAATGTTGTAATACTGTCTAAATCATCATAAAAGTGTGTGCAACATAATATATATATATATATACACACACATACAAGAATTGTATTTTGCTTAACAATCAAATACAAGATTAATGCATGTGGCGAACAAACATGTTTCATGTAGCATATGGCATCAACTTATTAAATTACTTAAGTATTATAGCATGGCATTTAAAAGCTTTATACACACACACACACACACACACACACACACACATACAAGAATTGTATTTTGCTTAACAATCAAATACAAGATTAATGCATGTGGCGCACAAACATGTTTCATGTAGCATATGGCATCAACTTATTAAATTACTTAAGTATTATAGCATGGCATTTAAAAGCTTCATGGCATATATCATGATTTATCAATATGACATACTTATATGCATGAATATGTGCATGTATTCATCAAAACTATATCAAACCAATATGTAATTATTGACATATAACATCTTACTTAATTAATAATATCAATATTCAATATTTATGTTATCATCAAAACATAATTAACTCATCATTGTAGCCATAACGCTAACAAAAACAACATGACAAAATTAACCATTATTTCTTCTACAAGAAATGGTGACATGTTAAGAAAAATTTCTCTTAGTATAAGAAATGACTTATAAAGAAAGGTAAACTCAATATGTAATATGTCATGAACCTTTTTTCAATAAGGCTTCGAGTAATACATGGTAGATTGATTTTCGTTCTATAATCTATATTATTATTATTATTGTTATTATTATTATTATTACCATGCAAGGCTTTCCAAGTCTAAGAAAGCTGAAGGAAAATAAAGAAGGCATCTATTCAGGAAACCGGATGCACTCTGATGTTAAAGTTATGGGGACTTTTAGATTAATTTTAAAATCTAGACTTATATTGGATTTGAAAAATATCTTTTATGTTCCATTATTTTCTAGAAGTTTGATTTCAATTTCTAGAGTCTATAATATTGATTATGGATTATTATTTGATGAAAATAGTTTTAGTATTTTAAAAAATAAAGTTTCTATTGGTGGTGGAATATTAGTTAATGGTTTATATAGAATTGATCTAATCCCTAGTTTTGAGCTCAACTATTTATCAATACATGTTGATTTTGGTATTAAAATGATCAAAATTGATGAGGATTCCTCTATGTTATATAATAGGAAATTTTATCACATCTCCATTGAAAGAATTAAAAGATTTATGAATGATAAAGTTTTAAACACTCTTGATTTTATTGATTTTGGTACTTATGTAGATTGTATAAAAGAAAAGCAAACTACCAAGACTACTAAAGGTTCTACGAGGAGCTTATAAATTTTAAAAATCATATATATTAAGTTTTGTAGACCACTTAATACTTCATGCTTGAATGGTTACGAATATTTTATCTCATTCATTAATGATTAATCTAGATTTATTTATCTTTATATCTTATTTGACGAGGCTTAAGTATTTGATGCTTTTAAAACCTATAAGGTTAAGGTAGAGAAATAAGATGAAAAGGCCATAAAGATTGTAAGGTCATATAGAAATAAAGAGTATTATGGTAGATAAATATCAGGTCCATTTACAAAGTTCCTTATAAGAGAGGGTATTATTGTACAATATATAATGTCTGACATACAATGACAAAATGGTGTAGCTAAAAGAAAGAACCATACACTTATGGAAATGGTAAGGAGCATGATTAGTAATTCTAATATACCATTATTCTTATGGAGTGAAGCATTAAAGACTAATATGTATATTTTAAATAGAATTTTATCCAAAGCTATGTTTGAAACACCTTTTAAATTATAGAATGGATGAAAGCCTAGTTTAAATCATACATATATATGAGGTACATATATATGAGGTTTAAATCATACATATATATGAGGTACATATATATGAGGTTAGTTTAAATCATACATAAATATTAGGTTGTCCTGTTAAGGTAAAGATTTATAATTCTTAACTAAAAAAATTAGACTTAAGAACAACCAATTAACATTTCATTAATTATACAGTAAGTTCTAAAGGATATATTATCCTTATTATAGCATAAGAATAGTAGAGGAAAGAAATAATAAATTTCTTGGGGATCTCAATCTTAGTGGGAGTGATTTATTTTTACAAGGATAGAATTTGAGGAAACACAAGATTCGACTAAGTTGTATAAAGATAAAAGACAATTGGTTATTGTTCAAGAAAATCATTTAGATAATATTGAAAAACAACCCATTTAAGGGCAACCAATCCAATAGCAATTAATTCATGATAAGGTAAACCTACATGAGAAAATTGAATAAAAAAGATCTTCAGGAACAAGACCAATAATTTTTAATAATTGTGTTATATTCCTTTAAGAGTATGAATTTGATGTTGGACCTAAAGATGATCCAAATTTATTTTCACAAGCCATGGATGGAGCAAACTCTACTTTGTGGTATAATTTCATGAAGAAAAATTGGAGTCTATGTATAAAAATCAAGCTTGGGACCTTATCCAATTAGAAGAAGGATTTAAAGCTGTTAATTATAAATAGGTTTATAAAACCAAATGAGATGCTTCTGGTAATATCGAGCGATATAAAGATAGACTTGTGGCTAAGGGTTATATGAAAAAAGAAGGTGTAAACTACCATAAAACTTTATCTCTAGTTTGTAGGAAGGATTCATTTAGAATAATAATGACATTCGTAGCTCATTTTGATTTAGAGCTACATCATATGCATATGAAAACAACATTGCTAAATAAAGATTTAGAAGAAGAAGTATATATGAATCAACCTAAAGTTTTTTGTGATGACACAAATGGCCATTTGGTTTGTAAGCTAAAGAAATCTATATATGGACTAAAGCAAGCCTCTCGACAGTGGTATATTAAATTTTATAATGTTATAATCTCATACGATTTTATTGAAAATGTTATTGATCAATATATATACCTTAAGGTTAATGAGAGAGAATATATATTTTTTTGTGTCTTATATATAGATGATATTTTGATTTCAAGTAATGACTTGTGTTTGCTATATGAGATAAAATATTTTTTTCTCAAAACTTTGATATGAAAGTTTTGGGTAAAGCCTTTTAGTCATTGGCATAGAGATTCATAAAGACAAGTCTCAAAGGACATTAAAACTGTCTCAAAAAGCCTATGGAAAAAGTTTTGGAAAGATTTAAAAAATTAAATTGCATACCTTCAATAACACCAATTATAAAAGATAAGTTCCATACCTTCAATAACACCAATTATAAAAGAGGACATAGTCAATTAGAATCAATACCCATAAAATGAATTCAAAAGGGAACAGATAAGTAACAATCTCTAAGCATTTGTAGTTGGGAGTTTAATGTATTACAAAACCTAACTTGACATTTACAGTAGAAATGTTGGGAAGGTTCCAAAGTAATCTAGGAATGAACAATTGAAAAGCTACTAAGAAAGTCATCAAGTACTTACAAGGAACCAAAAATTACAAGTTGACTTATAAACACAATGATCACCTTGAGGTAATTGGTCATTCAGAATTGAATTTTATTGACTACATAAACATAAGAAAGTCTACTTCAAAATACATCTTTTTTCTTGTTGAATGAGCTATATCTTGGAGAAGTATTAAACAAACTATTATTGCTTTGTCTACTATGAAAGTATAACTCATTGTATACTATGAAACAACAACACATGCGATTTGGTTAAGGAATTTTATATTTGAGCTTAAAGTTTTTGATTTCATATCAAAACCATTAAAGATATATTGTCATAATTCAATTGCAGTTTCGTTTCTAAGAACAATAAGAATGGAAGTTGAAATAACCATATCGAGATAAAATATCTCATTATAAGAGAGAAAGTAAAGGAACATGAATTGTTCATTGAGCATATTAGCACTAAGCTAATGTTTGTTAATCCCATGACTAAAGCACTGCCATTAACATAATATAGAGATCATGTGGATTGTATGGGTCAGCTAAGCTATTTGATGTTTGAATTCATTTTATTTTAGTTAATTGTCTAGACATTTTTCTTAATATTATTCTTAGATATTGAAGTGATGTTTTGTGCAAATAAAATATTATTTATGTGTGTGTGTGTGTTAGGATATATAAAGTTGGATCTAAAAGACTTATTGGAAATTCATTCATAAAGTTTATTTGCTCATTAAGTACTTATTTTTTAAGATGTAATATATTGTAATACATGAAAGGAAATGCATGATTATAAAATGTGACCTCTAAATTCATATGTTATATTTTTTATTTAAGTGTAGGTGTTTTCACTTACTAGATATTTTGAATTTTATAAAGATATTGCTACGTTTTAGGTGGTGTCATATGAGCCAAGTGAGAGAATGTTGGAAAATATCCTTAAAATGACCCAAATAACATGTAGTGTTTTGATGAAATAATTAAGTAGCAACTAAAACTTAGAGTCTATTGAACTTTAGTATTGAGCCCAACATATTTACGATAGATAAAAATATAAATATTAAATTATATATAAAAAGCCTATGACCTAAACGAAAAAATATTACAAAAAGTCTCTTGTTTCCATTCATATAATAACCCTAAATTTTAATATAAATTTTAAGTGTAAGTGTTTTCACTTACTAGATATTTTAAATTTTATAAAGATATTGCCACTTTTTAGATGATGTCATATGAGCCAAGTGAAAGAATATTGGAAAATATACTTAAAATAACCTAAATAACATGTAGTTTTGTGATGAAATAATTAAGTGACAACTAAAACTTAGAGTCTATTGAACTTTAGTATTGAGCCTAACACATTCACAATGGATAAAAATATAAATATTAAATTATATATAAAAAATTTATAACCTAAACCAAAAAATATTACCAAAAGTCTCTTGTTCCCATTCACATAATAACTCTAAATTTTAATATAAATTGGATGCTTTATTAGTTATGAAGCTAATATTTATGGACTATTACTTTAATACATAATCAATTATAGCAATTTTTGCATATTACATTTATTTAATCTTACACTGACACAAATGATAATGTTAAGTCCAACAAGGAAGGAATCCCTCCAGATTAGCAGAGGCTAATCTTTGCAGAGAAGTAATTGATAGAAAATAATATAAATCATATCTAGAAACCTCACTTAATAATTTAAGCTATTGGATTAAGATGGTTCTTTAACATGGTATCAGAGCCTTGATAACCAAGTGGTCATGAATTCGAGTCTTATCATCCTTATTTATTTAATAAAAATTAAACATTAGGTACTGTAAGCATGTGTAAGTTTCTCAAGATCTAAGGGCTTTTACTTGGGGGTGTTAGAGAATAATATAAATCATATCTTGAAATCTCATCAATATATGCTTGTATAAGTTTTTTAAATTTAAAGAATTTTCACTTAAAAAAATATATTAAAAAATAATAGAAATTATATTTTAAAAATTTATTTAATAATTTAAATTTTTAAATTAAAATGATTAATTGCATCAACAACTTGGAGATAGAAGACCCTTGCTGATTATAATATTAAAAAAGAGTCTACTCGTCATCTGGTGCTGCGTTTAAGAGGAAGGATGCAAATATTTGTCAGGACCCTAACAGGAAAGACAATTACCCTTGAGGTCGAGAGCTCTGATTACCCTTGAGGTCGAGAGCTCTGATACAATAGACAACGTGAAAACAAAGATTCAACATAAGAAAGGTATTCCACCTGATCAGCAGAGGCTTATCTTTGCTGGGAAGCAATTGGAGGATGGGATAACTCTTGCGGATTATAATCTTCAGAAGGAGTCTACTATCAATCTCGTGCTCCGTCCTCGTGGTGGTGATTTCTGAGTGTAATAATTGTCGTCTTCTTGTTTGGTTGCTCTTAGAAACTCGTTAGATTATGGTTACGCTAGTGTTTAAGTTGTTCTTCTGTTATTCTCTGTTCAATGCTCAGTTTCATGGGTATCGTTTTTCTTATTAATAGGCATATAACCAGGATATCAAGGTCTTGGATCTTCTTAGAATGTTATCCACACATTTCGAACAATAGGAAATTAAACTTTGACAAGTAATCATGTCTCTTCTGTCAATTTTCAGTTCGATGATTGCTGTGTTTACTGGTCCCTCTATCTGGGGGTTTGAGTTTGGTGTCACCGCGTGATTCTATATTTTATAGATTTCTGACATGCCAAACTTGATTCTCTCTACTTAAATTGTTTGCATTCTGTGCTTGGGAGGAGAAGGTAACTTGGAATCGATGTTGCATTTCACATAACGCTTATGTTTTTCATCGGTCTCAAATCACAATCACATAAAAGAAATTAAAAAAAAAATAGACTACTGGAGTTGCCTGCTACAGAATCAGCAATTGTGTTAACTAAATCACCCTAATAATTCCCAAACACATTTTATTTTCTAGATCATCAAAGGAGAAATCTGTCATGTCAATGTCACGCTGAAAATCGTTGGACTATATAATTGTAGTAGGAATGGAGGTCAGTTCAAGAGCTTCTCCGTGTCTTCTTCTACACCATGTTTTAAGTGTTTGTGAGAACCTAAAATACTGAGGCTGTCCGTCTCCAGTCACCGGTTTCAAATTAAGACCTTAGTGATGCTTGTATTCCATCGGACTCGCCTCTGTAGTCATGCAGTGGATGAACAGGGGATATGGTATGCGATGGGGTGCCTGGTGCACTCGTTGTTGGTGTTACAGTGCCCGAGTGCCGGTTCTGTTTAACGTGTTGTTTAGCAGTGTGGTGCCAAGTTCTCAGGGCCTTGGCAAGTCGCTCATTGAAGATTGTTGGCCGCATGGTTGTACCCATCTGATTTAATAAGTAAGATGATAACTCTATAATTTTATAAAACTGAAACTAAAGATAGATAATATGAGAAAACAATGCGATGATGATAGAAGGCACGGGGTCTCGTAAACTGAAAGGGCTGTGCATTGCAAGGCAGCAGGCCTACCTGAGTTACCAACGCATACAAAGGAAGAGTCACATAGCTGCAAAAGAATTGAATTATTGCCCTGTTCTCAAATCAGAAAAAGCTTGTGTTATTTGCAGAATTCTAGATGGTTCGTCACAAGTGTGATTCAAAGCTGTTGTGATGAGGGAAAAGCTCACCACATTGTGATCCTCAAAATTAGATCTTCTGGATACTTGTGAAAGCAAGACTTCAACCCGAATTCATACTACAGAGTGAAGGAGAAGAAAGCCAAGAGTTAAATTTAGATAGCGAAACCAATTGCCAGCAAAATAAACAGTGATAAAGCCAAAAAAACTTGCCCAAGTCCACGCAAAGAAAGCAAACTGAAAAGCATTCTGCATTCACAAAAATGGGCGGACAACATAGAAAAAGTTAAGAAGAAATGGTTTCAATGTAAGGTTGATCACGAAGCATTGTAAATCGAAATGCACAGAGATACCTGAAAGAGAACGAAATTTATAAGATAAAGAAGTAGGCGTGGATGGTTGAACCAAAAGAGATCGTCCCCTGGTTGGACCACTGGGGTACCCTGCACCACCTGTGTGCCTTGAATCCTTAGACCCATCTGGGTTATAACAACCTGTAGCTTTGTACTCACCGATAAGATAACCTGTAATATAAAGAGTCCACGTCAAGCTCATGGATTTTCCAGTTTTGTATAGTCAATAATAGAATGACTAACTGGATCAGATTTTCTGCTTACAATCAGCGGGATGAAAGGGAGCCATAGATAAGAATACCAGCCTGCCCATAACAAACGTTGTTTCAGTTTGGCTTGTGAAATCTTTTAGTTATATATTCGTGATAATGGCAATATGTAAAGAAAATTTGTTTTCTAATGGAAAAACACCATGGAAAGTGTTCGACTTCGATGCTACAAGAGAGCGCATTGCTAAAATCTTTGAGTCCACAAATGCATGATGTTCAAGAGAAATACTGATTTCGGCTCACCATATGTATTAAACAGTAGGAAAAGAACTGCAAAGAACCAGATGGTTGGGCTGCGAGCACGAAAAAGAAAGGTCATTTTCTTGAATTCTCTGTTACTCTCTCTTATCATTTTCAGGAAAGCTAATAATCAATATAGTGGATAGGTAACCTGATTCCAACCACAACTTTGAAATCCTCCTCAAGCGATCTTTTGATGTATGTCTGGAAATCGAACTTAGTTTGACTCCGAGGTGCCAAATGTGCCTAGAGAGCAATTGCAAAACATAGCTACTAAGTATTCAATGGAATCAGTTTTGTATTGATGGGCATCTGATATTAAAATTTACTTACAGTGATAAAGCCATGGCGTAGGGTCAGGTAATCCACCTTTGGAACTGATCTAAGAAATTGTCTGAAGAAACAGACCTGGACAAATGAAAACTTACTCAAATGGGTTGCAATTGATTATTATCAAGGAGAGCTAGCCAATTGGAATTGTAAGAACAAAAAACCCAAAGAGTAAATTTTCTCACTTACTATCCACAGGAGAATTGGTGAGCGAGCCCAGAAGTTCAGATGCCTCCTTCCAAATGATGTCTCCCTTGCAAACCTAAACCTCTCCGGGTCTGCAGGACGCATTGAATAATAAATCTGTCATTGTTTCAGAAATTATATATTTAACTTTTATTTTTATAGCTTAATCCTTTTCGTCCAGCTTTTTTTAATAAATAGAAAATGTTGGAAAAGAAGTAGATAAAATGTATAATTTGTCATGGTGGTCAAGAAATTCTCAACGGATTTTCTCCCATGTTCACCATTAATGTGACCATGCCATTTTGAAATCAAAGGAGAATATCAATCATCTTCCTTAACGCTAGAGATTTGCTGGAGGCCCGAAGGTGGCATTTCAGCATGTAATTGTATGATACCCACCATGTGAGAACTGGTAGTTATATGTTGTCGTCTCAATTTCCCATTTCTTCCATTTCCTCATCTGCAATCCACCAACAGTAAACGAAACAACTAAATCCTTGCTCTAAATAATAATCGCACAGGAAAAAGAAAAAGAAACTGACTGTACATGCCTTTGCTCTGCTTAAGGTCAGAGTGATGATGCAACAGAGCACGTGGAAAGCCGCTAGCACAAAGATGAATATGTTAAGTTGGGTGATGCCGTCAGCTGAAACAAGAGAAACTTTACCCTGCAAAGATCAAGAGGTGCCATGGATTAACACCTTGCTTTGCTAAAACTTATCACCAAATCGAGTTATTTTGTTCGTTTTTCTCTTGTATGTGCCCGCCGTGTTGCTTTTTTCATGAATAACTCTGAAGTTTTCTTGGCTTCAGGTGCAATTCATTTACAAATTCTTAGCGCACCAAATTAACCATGAAAATTAAAGTCCGCGCCACCAAGATCACAGACAAATTACTTAAAAGAATCAAGGCAACATGCCTTCTCAGCACATTTGTCAGATCCCCCATTTTCATCCTCTGACGGATCCTTCTCTTGCTTCTTACATGGATGCCAGGTAGCCCCTACAGACTTTGGTACGCATATTTCTGAAATAGGTCCTTGTCCTATTGTTAGAAGCAATGACATGAATCCCAATAACATAAGCTCTGAGAAAGATATACACAAAGGCTAATTCAGTTCCTTGGAAACCAAAACACAATTCTAATATATGCACATATGCCTAATTTACGAGATTTCAAACCTGATTTGATCTTTTCAAGTGCCTCATAAAGAGCTCGTTTGCGTCTCTTTTTCAGCCACTGCATGCAAAGAACAAAGTGTGTGTGTGTGTGTATCGTTTGAGATATATTCGATCTTAACAAAGAAATTCAAACTATAGCCATTAGGTAGCTAACTTCAAGTCTTACCTTTCCAATTAAATGAATGATGTGTTCAATAATGATTGAAATCAATACCATCACAAAACAAACAACTGCAACCGCCCATGTTGGAGTTTCCTCCAGAGATCGAGCTTTTACAGCCTCCACCATTTAGTGCTTTCCAAGATTTTTATTTCCACTGCAACTCACTATGTCACAGAACCTTTATGCACAAAAGATTAGCCTCTCTCTCTCTCTTACTCTCTCTAATTCGTCTAAAGAAAATATAAGGTCCATTATTTACAGACGTGTTTATAAATGAAGAAAAAGGGAACGTCCAATGCTATTGAATGTGAAGACTATATGATGAGGAAAGAGTGAAGGAGGGCTGGGAGACCTAGACTTTGGAGTTTTGAGATGCGACGAGTGTGATTTTTTGAGGGTGGACTTTAGATTTACTAGAATGATCAGTAGCAGAGATTTATGGTTACCTTTTTTGTATTTGTGGTTATCAAACTGGACTCGCGAGTTAAATACTATTGACTTAGTGCGTGATGCATTTGCCAAACCATGCATGATACTTTGATAGATAAGCATGATGGATACTAAAATCCATTTACTCAAAATTCCCATGTCTCATGGAAAGAGCATCCAGGAAAAAGACGACACATTATAAAAGCTTAAAAAAGATCAAAATTCATTGAAAAAAAAGTTAGAAAGATGTTCAACCTATTTTTTTTTAACTTGATTACATGTCAGGTACATGCGCGTTTAATAAAATATCATATCCAATTTTCTTGGGCTTAGCTTTGTTCCAAGCCCTGGTGTTTATGATTTTGGTAAAATGTCAAACTTAACTCCCTTAGGCTTGATCACATTACAAGCCTAAATGGTTGCGAGTCTAACAAGATATCAAACTTAACTTAATTTCTTGGACTCGGCTACGCAGTAGACCTAGGTATCTTTAGACCTATAGAAACACTAGACTCAACATCCTTAGATCTAGGATCATCCCAGATCCTAATGTACAATAGAGGAATCTAGAGCTATCATCTCCCTATGTCTTAC
>Ga0325400_1006279_pt1 | contig 11280 bp, 10 predicted proteins | sample PopdelMetagenome_2_FD_205662 | JGI IMG/M metagenome (GOLD analysis project Ga0325400, IMG submission 205662) | Populus deltoides microbial communities from Bellville, Georgia, United States - Xylem-PdKOR-R1 | ecosystem: Host-associated > Plants > Phyllosphere > Stem > Wood/Secondary xylem...
TTTTTTAATAAGTTTTAAAAGAGAATTTCCAATAAAGTTTATATAAAATTATAATTAACCAATCAACAGTAAAGCTTATATCGCAACACATGACACTGTAGAAACCAACAAAAACTTAATTGATTCAAAATTCTTTTTGAGCAGATTCGAAATCATTGAAGGTTATGTAATCTTTCAACAATTCACTAAAGAAAATGGATGTCCGAGAGCATGTGATTTAAGTGTTATGGCTTAATGGCACTGTGGAAGCTAGATTTGATACAGTTTATTTATTTATTTAAAAAATAATTTTAGATACCCAGTGTGTTTACTGTGGCATATAAGTCATTGCATTGTGAATTACAATAATAAAAATAATAATTTTATCTTTCAATTCAATCAAAAAGTTATTTATAAATTAAATAAAGAAAATAAAGACTCTACATGTTTTTCATTATAGTAAAATGACTTATTTATCTTTGCAAGCAAAATTTTCTAAACCTAGTTGAGGGGCTTTAATGTTTTTATTTTTTTAATAGTGAAATTACTCTTAAATGCAAAATTTTTATAACTTAAATCCAAGGATCTTTGTATCTTTTTATATTGGTTTTTTTGTAATAATAAAGTTTGTTGAGGAACTCTTCAGTAATTGATTTAATATACATACTGTTAAAACATGGCTAGCTTGTGACATGTGGATTATTTTCGTGGTCTTTGGACAGCGTATGAGATGTCATATGGTGGTCATACAGTGGTTTCTAAGATGATATTTAATTTGTCTCGGCCTCCCCTCCACATGCGGTGTGTTTTTCAAATGGCTCAAACGAACTTTTTTTTTCCATCTCTCCCCGTTGATTTCCACATTGAGCCTGCAAAATTTAAAGGCAACCCTTTAATTTATTATTTTTTTATATTTGGTTCATGTTCTTTTGATTGCTTTTTATTTTATTTGAGATGATTTATGAAATTGGTATATTTTGTTTTTTAATTTCATCCCCCTTCAATTTTTTTTGTCTTTCATATTTGCTCTACATTCTTTTAATTTATATTTGTTTTATTGAGATGATTTTTAATTGTTTTGTTTTGTGATTTTTATCCTCTTAAAGTTTTTTTTCTACCAATTTGATCCTCATTATTTTAATTGCTATTTTTTTTCTTGAATTTTTTTTAAAATTGATATTTTTTTCCGATGTCATGCTTCAACATTTAATTTGTTGGAAATTGAGCTCAGGTCTAGGATTTCACGAGTTGTTAGTTTGGGAGATTAACTCAGGTTTAGAAAACTCATCCGAGTTCACTTCTTTTTTTTCAGTTTCATCCCTTGGCATTTATTTAATTGGAGACTAGACTCTGTTATTTTTTTATTTTCTTTTTATAGGATTTTTTAATAAATTTGATAATAACTCGAGTTATCTTTGGTCTTTTTATTTATCATTCTCTGTTAATTTTAACTTTTTTAGAAATTTTATTTTTCAATTATATTAAATTGATTGAATAAATACAAACATGAGATGCTCATCTTATGATATTTTGTTTAATTTGATTTATGAGTCATTGCTTTGATAGCGGAGCAGCCTCTTTTGGTGTCATCATGAAGCCTTCGCAATGATTTTTGAACCGTCTTGATAAACTCTTTCTAATAGTTAAGCAATGTCTATATCGAAGCAATGGTAGGTCTTCAACGAACTTTTTTTTATTCTTCTTCCAAGTATAATACTAGCAGATTAGTTTTTATGGTTAATTATTGCCTTTTTCTGTTCGTGTTATTTGCAATGTATTTTTTAAAATTATATTATTAAATTAACTGAGTTTATTAAACCTAGTTAAGTCAATAATCTGGATCTCATATTTTTCTTGTTTCTTTAAAAACACTAACATTGCCTTTACAACTCGGGTTGGCTTGTCCCTTTATTCTCTGAGCTATAGGTTTGTCATACTAACTCGAATTGACTCAAGCTATTTTTTTTGTCTTTTTTATCTAATTTTGCCCTTCCATATTTAATGGGCTGGGGATTGAGGTACATCATTTGTCCCCATTTACAAAAAAAAAATCTCAAGTTATTGTTATTATTTTATTTTATTTTTTTTGTTCATTTGCTCTCATTATCTTTTTTTTATTATCTGATTAAAATAAAATCAATTTATTTAACCTAATCCAGTCTATGATTTAAGTTGCAGATTTTTTTCCTTCTTCAAAACATATTTGTGCTATATGAACATCATTTTTAAAGAAAAAAAACATTTTGTGGCGAGCATGGGTACATGGTTAGTTATTAAACTAAAAACAGTTATTATCATTATCAAATTGGAGTTAAAATTATATTTAGCATTTCCACAATATTGTTTCATTATTAATAAAATTGAACATGATTTATATTTGAAACTCTAATACCTAATTCATCCATATAATACAATTTGGTTATAGAAATTAAAATTTATAATGATAATGATGATATTCCAAACTTTTTTATTGCAGTTATTAAATTTTTTTTAAAAGTCATTTTGCATAAATAAATACAAAAGGAAAAAGAAGAATTAAAATGTCTAGTGTTAGTGTTATTTATTCATTAAAAACTTTTTAAATAGAAAAACTTATGGTGGATCTATTATATAGAAAACAAAATTTGTTTTTTTTTTAATTTGTGTCGCAATTTTCAAGAAAAAAACTATATCTATAACCATATTTTAACATTTTCACTTAAAAGAACAAATGTTATGCATTTGGTTCCCTTCTTTCTATAACCTCTATATATTTATTTTATATTTTTAATTAAAAATTGAATGGGATTTCTTATTTTCTATTTGAAAAAATATTATTTAATTGTCAAAAAATAATACTATAATACCAATGTTGTTAAACATCGAACTAAACCAAATGATCTAATCAGAAAATCAATGAATCTAGTTATTAAATTACTTTGATGTTTTTGTATTGAATTATATTGTAGAAACAAAAAAAATCTACAAATCAAATTCCACCATGTGTCATATATTGTTTTTACACATGAAAGGACAAAACAAAATTAAAATAAATAACATGGAAAATAAATGGGACTTCATATATTTCTTGGTCAATGAAATGAGATGAGATATTTAAGATATTTTGTCATAAATACAAGATCTTATAAATAAAAATCAATCAATAAAATAATGTTATGTGACATTAGAAAAGGACCTAAGAGCCCCTACAAACCTCTATAAATAGAGGGTCTCAACCTAGACAAAAAAAAAAAAAAAAACAAATGATTCTTGAATATACAAAATTTTCTTCGACACAAGTTTTCAAGCAAGAAAGCTCTCTAAAAAACTCTCATGCCTCTTTCATCCACGTTTGAAGTCTATAAAGAACGAAGCTCTGTTGGATCAAACCTAAAATGCCCCATAAGATTTCTTGAACAACACTTTGAAGACAAATCAAATGTACTTTTCAAATCATCAAATTTTCAAATCTCGTTTTGCAATATACGCTCAAATTCGTGTTCTTATGAAGCACAAATCTTCACAAATAAATTAAGTCACCACATATCGAATTCAAGGAAAAAATCAGATGATTGTTTATTCTTTTGTAAGAATATTTTAAATAAAGATTATACCTATTCATTTTAATTTAATAAAATCAAATATTTGTACATGTGCATGCCAAATTTTAGGTGTTCAAAATTATGTCTATAAATTTCTGGCGACTCCACAAGGAACATCTCTACCTCTCATCTATTCCCTTCAAACAAGAATTTTCAACGACCTTTCAATGGCAACTAGAAAAAACATGATCATCATTGTCGCTTCCAAAAGCAGCAAGGCTATTGATTCAAGTCATCAACATACCATTGAAGATTCTTCAACATCGCCATTGAAAACAAAATCTATCATATGCGCTGTCGATTCTCGAGCTAATATCTACAAGTAACTCCACCATAAAATTCAAAGGGAGCACATAGACTTTTCTTAGACACTCAAGGTGACTACTTTGATAATTCAGCCATAGAGACTTCTACATGTCAATCACTGAGTAAGGCTTCGAGTTTTAGCTTCATGTCAATGATGACGACTAAGACTATATCTTTAGAGGATTAAATGGTTAACTTGACAAAACTCATAGAGAGGATTTCGATTTCACTCAAGCTAAAAGACCATAAGATAGTAAAGTTGATGAACAAACTCGAAAGCATGAATAAGGAAGGCCAAACTTTGACAACTAAAGCTGTGTAAGTAGATCAACTAGATATCATTGAAGATTCCATAATCAAAGTTACAAGGAATATTCGTGGTATTACCAATAGCATTTTCACCATGAATCAACTGAAAGAACTTATCAATATAGCCATCACGGACCAAATAGAAAGTTCAATTCAACCTTTATATTTTTATACAAAGCCATATACCCAAATGATCAACCTATTAAGGATACATTTGAGCTATCTACCACCAAAGTCTAAGGATACCTTTGAGCTATCTACCACCAAAGTCTCAATAATTCGATGGCAATGGGAATTCAAGGCAACATATGGCTCACTTTATATAGACTTGTAACAATGCAAAAACTAATGGTGATCTCATGGTAAAACAATTTGTTCATTCCTTGAAAAGTAATGCCTTTGAATGGTACATGAGTTTCTTAACTGCTTCTACAACACTCATCATGTGTTCAGCATGATTGAATTCACTAATGCATGTCAATGAAAGGAGAAGTCTATCATCAACTACATTCATCGATGTAGAAACCTTAGCCTCAGCTATAAGGATTGACTAATTGAAACTTTTATGTTAGATGTGTGTATTCAAAGGATACATTGGGGACTACGCTATATTTTACAAGGCATTAAACCAAAGTATTTTGAAAAATCAACTACTTAAACACACAACATGGAACTTAGTATTGTTGTAGTTGAAAGCTCGTCATTACCTATGAAAAAGCTGAAGAGAAATAAGCTTAAAGGTCATAGATTTAGAAAGAGTGCTCCAAAAATCAATGAAAAGCAGTCTTTAGTAATTAACTTTGTTGCCGAAAAGGTACCAATTATAGTTAAGAGGAATGATCGTGCAACATTGACTACTTTTCAAAAGAGTGAAAGAAAAAAGTCATCCCTGAAAGAATGACAAGAAAAGGTGTATCCATTCCCTGACTCAGACATATCTAGCATACTAGATGATTTGCTTGAGGTAAATCTCATCGAGTTGTCAAAGGTAAAATGTCTTAAAGAGGCGAACCAAGTAGACAATTCAAATTATTGTAAATATCATTGCTTGATCAATCACCCCATAGAGAAATGTAAGACAAGATCTTAAGGCTATATAAGAATAGGGACATCATTTTTTATGAAGAACGAACAACTTTTAACATCACGAATATCATGAATTTAGGTCCACATCAATTGCTCCTTATAATAAGTTTTGGCTCCTTTAAACCAATGGAACTTGGTGTTTTTTTGCCTACAAGCTTCACTAGGTTCCCAAGTCAAGCTTTATGTACAACCCTTGTACTTTAAGTTAGTGACTTGAAGCTTAATTTGTCTAATGATAGTGACAATGAAGGATAGACTTTAGTCACTCATAAAAGAGGGATAAAGAAACGCACATGTATGATAAAGCTATCTATAATACAAATCTTAATGGTGAAGAAGGCAATTGATGAGCCGATGCATCGAAAGATACATCGAAAGTCCATAGCTATTAGATAGGAGGTTTTTCCAACTCAAAACTTAAGAAAATTCATTACACTAAATGAGTAAATGCCAATGGAGCTGAGAATGATGGAAAATCTATCTATAACTTGCTGTTAGGTTGATGAAGAGAAAACGTCTACTAAAGAAACCATGGAAGAAAGCCATAATGACTCTCCAAACTTGCCTCATGGTGTATGCACCACGTAGATATCTATTAACGATGAAGACTTATTACTTGGATCCAAACTTTATAATCACTTTTTTCTCAAAAGATATGTCGTCAAAAAGATGGAGAATTGTATTTTAGTGGATGATGGTTCAACTATCAATATACTACCTCTTAAAACCATAAAAATATATAGCTTGAAATTTCTATAGATAAACTCTTCCCAAGACATCTGATGATTCAAGGCTTTAATCAATGAGGGAAAAACATTGTGGGAAAGATAAGACTTGTGATACATATGGAAGGTATGAAGTCTAATGTATTTCTTCATGTCATAGATGTCAAAACTACTTACAACTTACAACATGCTACTTGAATGACCATGGATACATGAAATGGTATTGTCTCTTCAACACTCCATCAATGCTTTAAGTATTGTCAAAATGGATAAGTGAGAAAGATAATGGCAGATATCAACCCCTTTACTATAGTTGAAGCCCATTTTGCCAACGCAAAGTTCTTTTTTAAGTCGGCTATGATAAACGAACTGCAATCTTTATATGACCATCAAAGTGAGAGAAGAGTTGACTCTAAGAGCTCAGAAGGGCATAAGTTATCGGCAAATGAAGGAGTGACTCCTCCAATAAAGAATAAAGGAAAAGAAAATATAGTAGAAAACTTTATTGATAATAAAGTATTATGTAAAGCCATTGTACTACGATATATCCTGGTATCAACAAGAAAAAAGGGTCATTCTTATTTTACCAAGGATGAATAGAAAATCACTAAGGGGATTGAAAACTTGACCTTACTAGCTACTAATCTCGCATTGATCAAGGTCTCAGAACCTTTATTAAAAGGGTTTGTTCATCAAACTAAGTCGATGGTTATAAATCTTGAAAGACTCCCTAATAAACGATTGAATGGCTTTGATCCCAATGCTTATAAGCTTCTAGCCAAGGCTATTTATAATCGTGAAGATGTTAGTAAATTAGCAAAGGATAGTGATATAACTTGAATCGAATGTAAACAAGTTTCTACGAAGACTAGGGAGACTTGGAGAAAGAAGAAAACTTCTAGCAAAACTTCAAGAGTTGGTCTTGGATATGAATCTTCTACACCGCTTTATTTTAAAACTAAAAAAAGGCCTCACAATATATAAATGCGGAAAAAGTGAAGGATAAATAGCAAAGTCATCCTACACCTCTTAGAGTTTAAGTTTGGGATCGTCTTGGTGTGACTATGACTTGTGCTTCAATCTTTGATAGGATTGGAACCTAAAAGAGTGAAATGACTCTAAAACAGACGTTAATCTTCACAAGACTTGGATAACCCAAATCAAAAGATGATAAGCATGTACTCAATCATCAACCAAATTTAGTGAAGGGTTTAAAAGATCTTCATATCAAAATACCTTCACACATGAAGAGATAATATGAATGGGTGGTAAGTTTTAAGGTGATATTGAAAGGGAAAAAACACACAATAGTGATCACGAACCCCTCTGATAAAGAGAAATAAGATGAAATAATACATCTCACTTCAAATCATATCACTATTGAAGACGATGATAATGATGAGCTTCTTGTTGAAGAAGATGTTGAGGAGGATTTGCCTATGTTTGAATCAGAAAATAAGCTTATAGTGGATGAATTTAAAGAGATTAACATAGACACCATTGAAAACCGACGCCTACCCTTCATCATTGTAAACTTATCACCTAAAAAGAAGGGGATTACATGGAACTTTTGATGGACTATTGACATATCTTTGTTTGGTCCTATAATGAAATTTAGGTTTAGACCCGAGGGTTGTTGTCCATTAATTAGTCGTAAAAAATAGAGCTAGACTTCCCTTTCTTTACCCCCTAAGCTAATGGATTTCTTCTTAAAATAATATTTTGAAACACTCATTTCCTTCACACTATGAATCACAATTGGTGTCTTTTTTATATAGGTATATGTTTAGGCACCATCATCTTTGTCTAAATCAACATCAACTACTTGTTTGGCTCTTATATGGGTAGGAGAAATTCTTTTATTCTTATTTAAGATAGAATCAGCCTTCTCTTTTCTCTTCAGTGATATTGTAACAACATTGGTAAGACTTTTGAGAATGACTTCCATCTTTTGAGAACAAACTTTGGACCACTTTGAAGTCCACCAATTCATGTAGTGTTTAGTCACCAAAGAAATTCCAGCACTTGAAGGCAAGGGAAACTTGCATTGAGAATGAGTGTTGAGTTTAGTAAAGCTATGCTAAAGTTGAAATGCATCTTCCAAAGTTGGAATCTCAGTTCACCTTCCAAAGTCACGGGGAATATGTTGGCAAAATCTAATTATCTACTGAATATATCAGGAAAATATAGCTCAATAATATAAGTATCATCATAACACAGAGTCAAATAGTCGGATCAAATACACATAAAGTAGTCACTCTTGAAGATCGATAAATTTCCTTCATCATGCAAGACAACAAATTTGCCACGAGAAATGATGCAGGAGATATAATTCTTATGGGATTTCTTAAGAGATCATTAGCTTGAGATTCATTGAATTTTTTTGTTAACCCCTCGCCGACATATTTAGTCATCCCAACTAACTTGATAGGGCTAGTAGTTGTTTGATGCATGCTAATTTTTTCTGTAAGCCAATTGCTAAGAAAATGAATAGGAAAAAGGATGTCCCGTGCAATCTCACCAATGCAAATTGAATCTCGCTTATATCCTTGACAATACTTATTAAAACTGGTATTGCAAGAGAGAATTGCCTTTCAGCTACTATCATAGATGCTCCTTTAAAAATACTAGGATAAATAAAACCACCATCTTTACTGGAAAGTACAAATTTGCATAGGCAACATGAAAGAAAAGCTGCTAAAAAAACTTTATCTTGAATATGAAAATGGATATTAAGCTCTGTAAGAGGATGCGTGAATTTGCTAGAGCAAACACGAGACTTGTCAATTAAACTTGATGGATACGTAATCTTATTGGATTCACTAGACTTACTCATAGAGAAAGGCACCTTATATCTCAAGGCATCACGGGACTAGAAATCTACTCAATCTTAAAGAATCATTGCATAAACGCTATCAACAATCTCACATTATTTATGAAAGGAAATAAATAGGTTCATACAACTTTTTGGAAGAAAGGAACCTCCTTTCTTATCAGCTTCATTAAGTTCATCAGCAGAAGGGATGACTTTATCATAAAAAGTGCCAAAAATAGATAAGCTGCCAGATAATTTCAATTCCCAGAGTGACATAAACTCCTCATCATTCAGGGTACATAACATGTTAGTAGAAGGATTCCAAAGGTTACAGAAAAAACAGATAGCATTCATCTGCCAATCATACATAAAAATGAATGCAAAAATGATGTCTCGAATATGTGCCCTATCGAGGATCGGCTCATAATGTTTCAAAACATCTTATGTTCATTCCCAATACTTGAGAGTATAGTTAAGTTCATTAGAGATTAGGAAGTAATCTTTGAAATTAGCGTCTTCAGCCCGTTTACAATAATTTAGTAGCGATAGATCAACTGAAAAGGCTATCAAATATGAAAAGGAGGACTGTAAAATTCACAAGAAGTCTCTAATGACCAAGAAATTAAATGCTTAATTCTATCAGAAAATCACTTTTTAGTGAATGGACCAATAGCAAGTTCGTGTACACGAAGGCTTGTTCAATGAAACTTGTCCTTAATTACTAAAAATCTTTCGGAAAAAAGAAGAAGAAGAAAAATTCTTATAAATTACCATCTAAAAAAAAGTGTCTTAGCATTGAAAGGAGGTTTTGAATTGTCACAGCATATAGTTAAGAGGAGCAACTGTTTGAGAAATGGTATCACCAAACACCAAGGAAGGTTAAGATGAGCACAAACAACCTACGAATCAAATGGGTGACCTATATTAAAGTTCCAAAAAAAATGTTTAAAAAAAAAGAGTTTAGCCTGTCTATGAAGGTCATGAAGTAAGACTTGCATAATAAAAAATCACAGCAATATATCAAAATATGAGCATTAAATTATGCGAGAGAAAAAAATACGAGTGACTTGAAACCGTGGAAAGCAACCAGTGAAGAATGCAAGCATTGGTGTACGCTTCGTTGCCGGTTCAGCAGAAGGTGATGTCTGGTGTATGGAAAGATCTACCTGGTAAGATCCACCACAAATTCTCTGAGAACTGGGTCAGCGCCACCCTTATCCTTGGTCCTCTCGTCGGTGTCTACGCGTATGTGCAAAATTACTGGGAAAAGTAGAAGTTGGCACTCAAGAATCGAGGGAGGTTCAGCAGTTGCCATAGGAGGATTGGTCGAGCAGAGGCCGTCAAAGGAATCAGCAAAAGCAGCAACATGACAACCGTAGGCTTAACTTGAAATGCTTGACATGCGTTAATGGTGCTTGTGTATATGTTTGTATTTATATCCAACTGTTTGAGGGGCTCTAAGAAGTATATGGTACAACAAATGCAAAAAAAATAAAAGGATTCTTGTTCTGTGAAAATAAGGTGGGTTTGCTGTTTCTTTTCCTCTTCTGAAACAGGCACATAGGGAGTTAAATTTTCCTTTCCATTCAAAGAAACATAACTGCACAAATTTCTCCTCCTCTGCACAAATTTTCCGAACCGGTTGGTTTTTTTAAATTTTAATTGGTTTAATTAATTTTTTTAAGGTTTAGTTTTTCTAATTATTTTTTTAATTTTTTTAATTTAATCAATTTTTTAATTTTTTTTACCCAATCCAAGATGACGAAGCCTTTAATACAAGATGTGGCAGTAAGTAAGTAACCATTTATAGTGGGAAAAAAATCATGCAGTCCGGTCCAAATTGTTGGAGGACACATTTTATTTTTCCTATATGTAATCATTTTAAATTTATCATTGAACTTTAATTTAATTCAATTATTTGATTTGATAATTTCATCTTTAAATTTTTAATTTTAATAATTCTATTATCTTTTCATGATAAAATATATCTATATTAATTTATTATGAAAATTTAATATGATGAAATTAAATTTTAGTCAAAAAAATATATTCAAATTATAAAACCCTCTCAACCATATTTTCTAGATATGCCCATTAATTTTTAGTGTGAGTGAATTTATTTCGAGGAGATATATGTAGGAACAAAAAAAAAAGTTCTACAAATCAAATTTTAGAATGTGTCATTCTTATTTTATTTTTACATGAAATGATAAAATAAAATTAAAATAAATTACATGAAAAATAAATAGGTCTTCATATATTTCTTGATCAATGTAAGATTAATACATGGGATGAGATATTTAAAATATTTTATCATAAATATAAGATCTCATAAATAATAATCAACCAAAAAATAATATCATGTACCTTTAGAAAAGGACTTGAGAGACAAACCATTATAAATAAAGGATCTCAACCTAGACAAAAAAAAAAAAAAAAGGACTCTTGAGGATACAAAATTTTCTTCAAAATAAGTTTT
>Ga0325400_1006282_pt1 | contig 11277 bp, 9 predicted proteins | sample PopdelMetagenome_2_FD_205662 | JGI IMG/M metagenome (GOLD analysis project Ga0325400, IMG submission 205662) | Populus deltoides microbial communities from Bellville, Georgia, United States - Xylem-PdKOR-R1 | ecosystem: Host-associated > Plants > Phyllosphere > Stem > Wood/Secondary xylem...
AGCATGCACCCCTCCCCATCTGATTTTTTTCCTTTTTCGCTACACAACCCTCCCTATCTGATTTCTTTCCTTTTCTCCACAACTTCCTGCTAGTTTCCATGATTATCTCGTTTGATTTTGGAGTTGTAGATGACGTTTTTGTGCAACTATAATTCATAGGAAACAACAGCTTTTGACAGCTGCAAAATGCCATAAAGAGAAGAACCTCACCATCATCTAATGGCTGGAATTTTAACCCTAACATAGGTGGCTGGGATGATGTGTTAATGTTGGAAAAGAAATCACTAGAATCAGCACATAATCAATGAGAATATTGTAGTTTCCTCATTTGTATTATTTGGCTACAAATCAGCTGGGATTTAATCCTAGATTAATGCATTGAATCTTTCCTAACAAGAGCTGTGTATAGACTATATATACACTGCCTCTGCTGACCTAAAAAAAGGGAGGAGAGAATGGAGAGGATCGAAAGGAAAAAAGAGAGCAGAACTACACTGTCGAAAGCAAAAAAAAAAAAGAGGCAGGGGCGTGAACTCAGCCAGCATAACACGCTTTCATCGCCATCTCCCTCATCATCTCCATGGAGAGGTAGGCAATAGGGGAAGGAAAAGAGGGAGCAGCAGAAAAAATGAAAAGAGAACAGAGGGAGTAGAGATAAAACGCAGAGAACAGAGGGAGTTTCTATTCGTTAACTATGAAAGGAGAAAAAGGAAAAGGAAAAGGAAAGCAGAACAGAGAAGGAGGGAAAGAGAAGAGAAGAAAACATGAAGAAGTAAGGAAAAAGAGGTCAAAACCAGAGTGGCCTTTGTTTTTTTCGCCAGAATCAATAACCATCGGTCGTGTGCAGAAGCTACAGTGCCATCTCTTTCGCCTGTTTCAGCGCCAGGATCTGCAGAACAGAAGAGAGGATAGAAAAGCTAAAACTAGTAGAGAGAAAGGGACGAAGACATAGAGCTGAACGCAGGAGACCGACGCAAATAGAGAACAAAGAGAAAAGAGCTGGAACAGACGAACACGGATAGACCAGCCAGCACGCCTTCAACATCGCTGCGCTCCGTTTTTCTCTAAGTTTGTTATTCAATTCGGCATGCATTTCTTGGTTGCATGTGTTACTGTTCAAGTGAAATTTAATTCACTTGAACAGTAACTCGCCAGCTTTGCACCCTTAAGTTGTAACTGTACCCTTTTGTGTCCAGCCAAGCAAGTGACCCGGCCAAACCTATTTTAAAAAAAAAAACAGAGAGAAAGAGATTTATTTTCTGGCATATTTATTTCAAGGTCTAGATTTTTTTTATGTTGTAAAAAAATATCAGTCTCATATTTAGAATACCCGGTTTTCAACGCAATGTGACAAATATACATATATATCAAAAAATGTTTTCTTATGTGTTACATACGGCCAATACTCTAACATGTTTTGAATGCTCTTTTTTTATACAAAAAATATTGGAAGTTTTGAAAAATACGTTTTCACATGGATTTCTTAAACACAACAAAAATTGTTTTCTTGCATTTCTAGATTTTACAACATGTTTGTAAAACTCCAAAGGGTATTGGCAAATATTCCAAAAAATATAAAAATCTTATTTTGGAGGGAATTTATCTATTATTCACCGCTAATATTTGGATAAAGAAATCCTTAAAGGACGAATATTTAAAATATTATTGGGAATCATTTGTTATTATTCACTGATAATATTTGGATGAAGAAACCCGAAATGGTAAATATCCAAAATAATTTTCTAGGAATAATAAATCCCCATACATCCTTGAAAAAAGCCTTGATTATAATCGAGGATATTTCAATTTTTTATTCTACGGTTTACGAGCCGTGAGAGTATAAAACACTAAGGAAAAAAATAGGTTTTTTTAAAGCGCCCTAAATTTCTAAATTTTTATCCCTCCTCTTTGTAATTTACGAGTCGCTAACTTTTGAAATACTAAGGGACAAATGAGCTTTCGAAGCACATGGAATCTCCTTGGATTTTTATCTTAATAAATTTAGTTTGAATCAAACCTAGGAAAACTGATGGGATTAGAAAACATCAACACCATAGCAATTATAAAGCAAACCAAACACCAAGTAGCTTACCTTAGGTAGGGCATACTAGGGGTGCTAATACCTTCCCTTTACGCAACCAGTCACTTGCCTTAGAATCTTTGAAAGACCAGTTAGGATTCCTAGTGACCAAAATACTAGGTGGCGACTCCAAAGAACCAATTCCCTTATTCACAATAAAAAAAAAACCCTGAAATCAATCGAGGGTCGTCGCGCTCCTCCTCGAGGGTGCGACAATCTTATTGAAATATGGTATTGCTTATTTATGTGGAAATTATCACTCGACCCCATTTCTTAATACATTCATTACTCCATCAAAATGCATGGGTCGCTAGTCATTCATCTCACCACCATCTTCAACTATTAGCACATCCAAATTGGGAAGGTCAAAGTTCAATGGCTCATAATCTTCCACAACATGATCTGTTAGATGGTCAGTAATCACGATTGCTTTTACAGCCTTCCTTGTCATATTAATAATGTTGTATTATGCTAACAACACTTGTTATCTTGCTATCCAGATTGACAAGTAAGGCTTTTCACAGATGTATTTGAGCGAATTCAGTTTTGAAATCAACCAGGTCGTGTAGAACAACAAATATGATTGAGCCTTTTCGTGCCCCAAACCAAGGCATAACATAGCTTTTCGATGGCAGTATACCGGGATTCATAATCATTGAACTTCTCACTCAAGTAGTAGATATCTTGTCCTTTCATCCCCGACTCACTATGATGACCCAACACGCATCCCATAACCGTTTCTTTCACTATCAAATATAGGATCAAAGGTCTTCCTAGTTTAAAAGGCACTGTCAATGACGAGTTTTTGAAAATACATTTTGATCGTGTCAAAGGCTTCTTGGTAATCACTTTCCCATACCTCGAGATTTTTCTTTCTAAATAAATGGAAAATCAACTCACATGTTACCATGAGATGAGATATGAACCGGGCTATGTAGTTCAAATGCTCATGAAAACATTTTACTTCTTTCCATGTCTTAGGCGCCGACATATCCTGGATTGCCTTTACTTTGTTTGGATCAACTTTTATTCCTCGACTACTTACTACAAAACCTAATAGTTTTCTATTCCTCACCTTGAATGAGAATTTAGTGAGATTTAATCTTAATTGGAAATTTTACAGCCTTTCGAACAATTTCCTCAATTCTTGCTCGTGATCTTCTTCTTTCTTTGATTTGACAAGTACATTGTCCACATAGGCTTCCACTTCTAGGTGCATCATGTCGTGGAACAAAGTGACCATTTTTCTTTGATAAATGGCACCGACATTCCTCAATCAGAATGACATCACTTTAAAACAAAAGGTTGCCTAAGGCGTGATAAAGGTAGTTTTGTCCTTGTCTTCCTCCCTCATTCTAATGTGATTATATCCCAATAACCCATCCATGAATGAGGATGGGGCACTCTTCACAACATTATCGACAAAGACATCTATATGGTGTGAAGGAAAGTCATCCTTTAGGCTTGCCTTGTTCAAGTCTCTGTAATACACACACCCTGATCTTGTCATCTTTATTGGGAACTACAACTATATTAGCCAACCATTAAGGATAATGGACCAGCTCTAGGAATCATACATCCTAGTGTTTCTATATTTCCGCTTTCAACTTAAGCAGCATATTCTGGTGCATTCGTCTAGTCTTCTTTTTAACTAGAATATTTTCTTCCACCAAGGGAATCCCGCGTACCACTATGTTGGTGCCTAAACCAGGTATATCTGTATAAATCTAGGCAAAAAAATTTGTATATTCATGTAATAAAAAGTTTAGGCCATCTCTTCCCTCGACCATAATAAGGATACCAATTTTCAATTTTCTTTTCTTATTCAATACCCTAATTTATAACTTCTAGCTCTTCATTAGCAGGTTTCTAGGTTTTCTTAGAATTTTCCACCAACCTAGTAAACTCTTTTATTTTCTCTTTTTCCCAGTCTTCATTACTCGTTGCAATTATATTATCAAAGTATGGTCACTTATTCTTAATGCAGTGGATTCGTAAACTGATGAAACTTTTAGGGTTTCTAAAAGTGTAAGGTATGCTCGTGTAAGTGTGTTATTTGCATAGAAGATCAAAGAAAAAAAAGATACATTTTGGACACAAGAAAATGCATGAGCTCATTAAAATAGAAAAATGCTCATTTGACAAAAAAGATTTTATGGCATTATAAGCCAAACTGCCATCAAGACTAAAAATAGGTAGAAACAACGAAACAAAACAAGACATCCAAAGAGAGGTAAAACATCAAAACAAGACAAAACACTTCAACAGATATGGTCAAACAAGAATAATTACTCTTTGAACACAATAGGAGCAGTCTGCTCTTCTAATTCTGGTATGCCTCTCCCTCAGCTAGCTTTTTTACAAAGGCTTTTGTCGGGAAGTCATTGATGGTAGCACCTCATCTTCTTTTTTGACCTTCACTTCCTCAATTTGTTCCTTATATTAACATTCCAAAGCACTAATATGGAGGTCTATCGTGTCAGATCTGATCACCTCCACAAACATTAGGAAGGTCATTCAGAGTGGTGGGATGGCAAGCCCTTTCTTTTCTGATTCTCATCTTTCAATCTTCGTCATTTTAGCTTCCTTTCTGCCCCTGACGACTCGCTTGCAATCTGGTTCGCACATTTCAATTTCATCAAATTAACTCGCTCAGGCATTCCAGTTTCAAAATCATATTGGAAAGGAACCTCATGCTTCAAAAAGTAATTAGTAGTCATCCTTGCAGCTTCCAAAACTTTCGGGTTTCTTAATACCGTACCCTCGGGATCCCATTCAACATTCATGATTTCAAAAGCATGAATGTTCTCATATCTACAATCTTAATTCTCAATGAATGGTATAACCATATTCTTGATCATTGAAACTGTCTTCTCAGCATTGATAGTTATTAGCATCTCATTCATAATATATTTCAGGCATTGGTGTAATGAGAAGGCTACTGCTCTAGCCGCATGGATCTATGGTTTTTTTAACAATATGCTGTAAAATGGATGAATATCTATCACATGTAGTTTTATCAAGAACATTTGTAGCCCTACGTATAATTCCACTTTCAAGGTCCCAATTATCTACCTCAATGAGCCATCATATGCTCTTGTCATCATAGTACTGGGTCTCATGTGTGACTCATTGATGGACATTCCTTTCAACATGTGCTTGGGCAGCACATTCAATGCAGAACCATTGTTGACCAATACTTTCCTGATCAGGATGTCTTTACATCGCACTATAATGTACAGTAACTTATTATGCCCAGTACCAACAGGATCCAACTTATCCTCGGTGAAGTATAAATAATTCCAAGCATGGATCGTCCTTTCTAGGTGCTCTATAGTTTCCTGGTTGATATCCTAAGGTACATACACTCTATTCAACACCTTTTCTAGAGCTTTCCTATATGGCTCAGAAATCAAAATCAATGACAACAATGATATTCTAGCAGGACTCTTTTTAATCTGCTCAACAACATTGTATTCATTGTGTTTCATCGGCTTCAAAAACTCATTGGTCTCTTTTTTAGTGATAGGTTTGTTCATCTTTTTGGTCAAGTTAACTACCTCTTTTTTCTTTGCTTTCTTTTGTTTCTCAAGTTTTTCTGAAGTGAAACATCTTCTGCTATGGGTTAAGCCTTAAACTTCTGCTTAGAAAATAGGCATTGGTTGTATGCTCTGAAAGGAGTAACCTTAGTTATACGATAAGGCATTGTAGTTTCCTTGTCATTGTAGGTTTTGACTGAATTAGTTTGGGCAATCCTTATTGTTTCTGCTAGGTTCATCTACCATTGACACTTCTTTGTCTGTTGCCTATTTAATTATAAGAGTTACTCGAGTTAGCATTTGTATCACCTTAATACAAAAGCCTTCATATTGATTGATCGTATGGCCTTTTTCACAGTGATACTTACAGAAATTCCTGCTTGTTAGTCATTTTTCATAACTACCTTTCTTGTACCCAACTTTCACCAGCATTTCATGAACTCTATCCAGCGACATCCTTAAGCTCCTTGGGCTTTCCATCTTTAATGCATTTTTCGACCTACCACCTGAGGCATGATTGGGTAGAGGGTTTGTATTTACATTTAGGGTCTCCTCAAATGTTATCCACTTGACTTTAATTAACTGTATGAGTGTTTTCTTGAACGCATTTCAAGTATGGATATTATGTCCTACAACACCAGCATGGTGCTCATAGGTGAGGTCTGGCTTATACTAGTTGGGAAATGGTGGTTGTAAAGGAGCGAGTGGTACCAGAGCTACCTGTTCGATGCTTAGTAGCTTTTGATACATCTCATTCATGGGTAATGATAATGAGGGTAATGAAAATTCTTTCTTAGTATGTTTTTGGTTTGGTTATTGACTTTATTGGTTTGGGTCTTAGTTTTTCTAGTAGGGAATGGAGAGTTAAAGTTAATGTTGACAATCTAGGATGAGGGGATAAGGTACTATAGTTTTAGGAGTGGTTTTTCTTGCCTCTATAGTCATCCTTGATGTGATCGACATCCTTATTCTTCCCTCTAAAGTCCTTTTTCACAATGGGTATGAAAATTCTACCACTTATTATCCATTGCTCTTTACGCTCAGTCACTGTTACAGCGTTATTGAATTGTTATGCCGAACTACCCATCATTTGCTTGTAATATGACGCCTTGAAATAGGTGATAGGACACTGAGTTTCAATATACTTAATGAGATTAGGAACACAAAGCTTCTTTGGTACAACCACATTCAGGACTAGACATATTTATGCTGCTTGTGCGAGATCATACAAATTCACTCCCTCGATAGCTTTTATTATGGCTTCCAATGTTGCCATCTTATTCTGATCAATACCATTAAATGATTTTCTTTTATGAGATTCATTTATGAATGCATCTACAGGTGTAGAGGCTAGTGCTGGTATTTTTTACAACACAAATGTTGCATTATATTAGGGTTCCTAACCCTTTTTTCCATCCTTTTTTTTGGTTGGATTTTTGCTTAAGTCTGAGAGAAAACTATGGGTCGATTAGTTGGGCCTTTACCATAGGTATTTCTGAGCATTTTCTCGAGTAAGTTAAGGGTGTGACTCATGCTAACCTTCACGGAATGCAACTCTTCTTGGAAGTGGGCATCACAGTGAGCACGTTCTTCATCTTTCATATTTCTCTGTTGGAGTTGGGTATTGTAAACTCTACGGATTTGAGCTTTTTGGGGACCTATATTTCAATATGAAATGCACTCATGACATTTAAAATTTATAACATGAATGCATGCTTATAAATGCAAATACATATATACATATATCGGGTATGGATTAACCCATTCAAAGATATAATCCATGACTTCCTTGTTGAACACAGGAAAAATCTGTAGTCTGGTAGATTTGAAGAGATCTTTCCTAAGTCCTCAAATTGGTTGAATTCTATAAATATTATAAAGTACCATAAAACAGTGGGTTTATCCCCTTTTTATTCATCAAGAGCAAGTAGTTCATACAAGGAGTTTACATTATGGAATAAGACTCCTATACATCTCTACTCATTCTAAAATGTCACCCCTCTATTGGCTACATGTATGATAAAGGTTGAAACCTCACTTAAATACTCTTCATACTTGCCAACATTACTATAAATCATGGAGGCCTTCACTCGTAACTTATTTTCCTTTCAAGCCACCATATCAATCAACCTGTTTATTAGCTCATTCTTTTAGTGGAGCAATGTGTTGTCTTAAAGTAGTGCACTGTTGCTTACATCCAGCGACTTGTTATTCTTATTCAATATCTGAACTATCCTTTCTAGTTGTTGAATCTGGTTCTTAGCCCTTTGAAGTTCTTCTCGTTCAATGTCGAGCTCATATATTTTCATGTTCAGATGTACATTAAAGTGACCAATGTGATCTTGTCACTCCTTGAATTTCTGTTTTAACTCACTCGGCTTCTTTTCAAACTCTAGATATTGCTATTTTAGCTTCTCAACTCCTTCTCTCAGAACTCTAACTTAGATTGGACTATGGAGACCTTATCTCTCAAGGCATTTTTTCTATTTTGATACTCTCTTATATTTGACTCAAATGCCCTTCTTGCATCTTTCTCATCATTATCTTGGGCCTTATATTGAGCCCTTAAGCTTCTTTCTTCCTTAATATTAAAAGTAGTCAATCTATTCTTTTTTTTTGTCTCCAACCTTATTCTATTAAGATCCCTCTTTTTCTTCAAAGAAGTTATCAATCCCTTATCAGCATGTCTCCTATCCTTAGAACCTTTTTTCACAATTACCAATTCATTTTTCAACATCATATGCTTGTTTACTAAGTCATCATACTTGGCCACTCTTTCCTTCAACTACTCTTGGATCCCATGCATGATTTCCTTAAACTTTGTAATCATCTCTTGATAGTTCCTGTTCTAAGTCTTGTATTAGTGTGGCCATCTATTTATCCTTCTCTTTCAACTACTGGTTTAGAAAGGCCTTCATCTTTTTTTTTTTCAAATAGTTGGTTTTCTAAGAATTTTTGTTGACTCCTACTGTTAGTGAGCTCAATTCTCAGCTTATCCAACACATCTCACAGCTCTTGTTTGTTGATTACCCTTTTTATCTTGAGTTCTGTAGTGACAGATGACCCCACTTTGCTAACTACCATTTGGCTTTGCATTCCTATGCTTCCAAGTACCCCCCAAATAATCCACCATTTCTCCATACTGATTAATTAGGGTCGATTTAGGATTCCCCCTCCCATTCACCTCTATGGACTAATACAAGATACCCTCAATCACATCTGATGGCTTCTAACTTTACTAAATAATCATAATTTTTAAACAACTCAGTATAATCGGCTAAACACCAATCATTAGCATGTGCTAAATGCATCCAAACTACCTGACGACTAGTAAAAGTGAGTGATTGATGTAACCAGTTAAATCAATCAATGGGACCCATGTTTTATCTCCAAAGCTTATAAGTTACTCTGAGGGAGTGCTTGGTATTTTATTTTTTTTTACCCATTCCTTCTCATCTAGGTTGTTCCAATCTTCACTTAAAATCAGCTTTAAGGGCCTCATATTAAACTACAAGAAATTATTGAAAACTTTTCTTGGGGTTTTCAAGTGACTAACTATCCATGTGAATAATAGAGAAATACAACACCGCATTGCTTCTTTTCCATGCATCCTACGGTGATTTAATGATAAGAAACTTTTAGCTACGACAACTGAAAAGGGTTACTCCTTGTTCGTTCATATTCAACAAAGATATTGGCGGCTTCGACACTAATGATCCCAGCAGCTTCTGAAAGAAACAAGACTAACCCAAAGATAGCAAAAGCAACTACTTGGTATCTCTCTTCTCTCAGCTTTCCCTTATCTTTATCTATGTTTAGCGTAGTCTCATTAAGTTTCCGAACCCGCCATCGGTTGTCCTGTATTGATTGAATCGGTCTAGGTGCAGTAATTTGGTAACCCCCGTAGTCATGTCTCCAATCCCTTGTCTAAAGTACACCTTATGAGGGTCATTTGGAAAGTTTAAGATTTAAGCATACTTCTTAATGATAGGGGTCATATCAACATCCTCGAATGAGAAACATCTGTAACCTAGATCCTAGAAATACATCAAGGCCTCAACTATAAAAATCTGTATTGGGAGCCTTACCAGATAGGCAATTCTCTCATACCTTCTCTCGAAAAGGATATCATTCATATAACCTTATATTGACATAAGCTTATCTATATTATCCACAGAGCAATGCACTTTAGTCACGGTAATTCCTCGACCTTGGTATTTGGGCAATCCTTTTTAATTAATTTTATCATCTTCGATTTTTGCTTATACTCGAAAAAAGCCATTGAAGTCATGGTCTTAACTCAAAAATCATGTAGAGTTCAGGATTTTGATTAGGTCTGCTTTGATGCAAAATACATTATTATGGAGTTCATATCCTAAGGGCAGGTTCTAAGCCACTATATGAGGGGTAGACTTACTTCCCGGTCTCAAAAGGATCTATGATATGCCTAGTGACCACCTTTCATGAAGGTAATATAGGGGTGTACAAGGAATGATTAGGGTACAATGTGACCACCATTACCAAGTAAATGTCAGCTCATAGTTGGAAGTTTCACGAATTTGAACCCCGATTGAAAGTCATGAGGCAAACCGCTACTCTTCACTTAACCAAAATTAAGTTTATTCAAAAATTAAAATACATGAAAGCATTAATCCATACCTATGTACTTATGCATGAGAAGTATGTTAAAAAAAATGCAAGAGTAATATATAAAAAATTGTGTGCTAGAATTAAATTACACAGACCAACAAAAATAAACAATCAAACAAACAAAGCTTAGTCCAACTCGACAAGTCCCTAATGAAGTCGCCATCTTGTTGTGACGTGCACGATGTCAAATGGTAGAGTTGTTAGTTCAATATGCTCTGTAATTAATTAGTTGGTTACACGTGGCATTATTATATTCATGTAAATACATATTTATTATTAATAAATGCTTAATTTATCTTTAATATTCATATAATATTAGATTTATGAATATTAGATTAATGAATCTAATATTTGATTAATGAATCTAGAGTAAAGATAATGTTCATGGGACAAAAATACTTTGCAAATGAAATTATAAAGTTGTTATAATTATGAGATTTTTATTCCATCAAAGCAATGTTTCTAAAATTTTCTTGGTTGATGCTCTCTTAAATACTGGATATTTATCAGAGCCGTAGAAACTGCTACATATTATGTTCTCTCATTTATGAAAGGAAACAATTGTTCTCATAAACTGAGGTATAAGGAATATGTAGAAGTAATATGTAGGTGTTTGTCATAAGACATGTACATTAAACTGACATGTATGAGAATTCAATATGGAGAGATCACTTATGTCTATGGAAAGGCACACGCGATGGTTGTGTAAGTGATCTTTAAACTTGAGATCACTAAGTTATCTCATATAAAAGATGTTATGCTTTGATCATGTTATATGTTATCTTAATCGGGGTAATAAAGGGGCAAACATTGAGTATAACATGAACTATATAAGGTACTTGAGTGATCAAAAGAGGATTCATGACTTTGGGTGAACTAGGAAAAAATATTTCATTTGTTCTCAAATAGTATTGACTGCGAAATCATTGGTCAATGTGAATGACATTTGAAAAGAGTTTCAAATCTTATTCAGACGATAAATTATTATTATGTGGGAACAAACTTGAT
>Ga0325400_1006285_pt1 | contig 11274 bp, 2 predicted proteins | sample PopdelMetagenome_2_FD_205662 | JGI IMG/M metagenome (GOLD analysis project Ga0325400, IMG submission 205662) | Populus deltoides microbial communities from Bellville, Georgia, United States - Xylem-PdKOR-R1 | ecosystem: Host-associated > Plants > Phyllosphere > Stem > Wood/Secondary xylem...
AGAAAAAATTTCTCTAAACAAAGTTTGTGGTGACATTTCAGTTTTAGTCCCATCAATCTTCATCTCTGCCACCGTAGTTCTTTCTGTGGTTATCATTGGTTGAACCCTTAAATAAATGGACCCTACATCCCATCTCTTGCCACCTCACATCATCCAGTGGCTATAGTTACTTAGAACAGAGCATCCTGGGCCCCTTATCCTCCCTGCCTGCCACGTGGGACCTTGCATAAAACGACCGTCATCGGTGACCATCACCCAGCTGTCACCCTGTTACTGAAAGCGACGAGACACTTGGTTACCACAGCTCTTTCCTAGTAGGACCCGCGCTGAAACGTAAACACGTCAGACTGGACTCACTCATAGGTGTATCCACGCGCTTGGCCGCAAAGTCTTTTTCCCACGTGTCGTCTAATCACAAGATCCCGTGGACCCCACGCAAGTTAGGCAGTTTTTTGTCTTTCTGTTTACTTTTTTTTTTTTGTTTATTCTAAGCCATCAACTAAGTAAACAAAAATAAAAGAGGATTAAAAAATTAATTAAGTGAATTTTATTAATATAAAATATTCTGAAATCTGTTTTAACCCACTCTCAAAATACACTTACATGACGCGAAAAAAACACGTCTCCCTTTCACTTTCTATGAAAATTACTATTTTAACGGCGAGGGTTGATGACGTCAAGCACAGTTGTAAAATCCACTTTGGGAGTGTCAGGAGTGACAGTAGATTATGTTTTTGTTTGTAATTTAAAAATATATTTTATTTAAAAAAATATTAAATTAATATATTTTTAATGTTTTGATATTAAAAAAATCTAAAAAAATTATTTTATTATATTTTTAAAATATTTCATGCGCCACAATATCAAATTTACACTTTAAAACTTAGTAGTTATATAAAAAAATTTAGAATTTAGAGTCTTTAAATTATTGTCTAATAAACGTTTTTGAAATTATTTTTTCTTTAATGATTTTGAATATGTAAAAAATAAAAAAAACTTATTATTTTAATATATTTTTAAATAAAAATTACAGCACACTCTGAAACACAATGGTTACGAAACACACGCTTATAAAACACGTAGAAGTCATAGAATAGAGAGAACGTAAAAACTCAATTCTCCTCAGCTCTCCTCTACTTGCTTGCTTCTCTCCTATCTCCTTCGCTTTTCTCGTTCTGCGTCGAAAGAAAGAAAACCCACAAAAACAACCAATCTCTGTCTCTCGCATTTTTTCTCTGCGATTCTATCACAGAGGTATTTTGCCATTTTTACCTTTCTTTCTATCCCTTTCGAAGGAATTCTTTTCTTATACTCTCTGCAGCTGTGGCTGTGGCTTCCTTCTGTTCTTTCTTCGTTTTCGTTACGGCCGTTAAGACACCTATACGGTTTCGTTTCATTCATTTCGTTGCTGATTCCTTGCGATTCGTTTATTGAAGGAGAAAGCAGCTGCATTCTCGAGATTTCTTTCGCCTTCTTGTTTTGCGTTGGAGCTCCTCTCCGGTACGTTAACTTTTTCGTTTCTGTAAAACGACGGCGTATCCGTCCAATCTTCCAAACTTTCTCATCTCTTAGCGCACGCGTGTTATCTTGCAAGTACTGTTGCCGCTTAGTTTTCCTCAAAAAACGACAGCGTTTTCCGCTGTTAATTTTTCCATCTCTGTTTCCTCTTCTCTTCTCTATCTTCTTTGAATGCTTTTCTGGTTTCAGTTAAAAGCGACTCTTCTTTTTCAATTTTTTTCTTTAGTCAAAATAATAGTAATAATAACTTGTAGTACAGTTTTTTCTGTTTATATTTCCTAACTGAAAAGGGGACATTGATTTTCAAAGCTAAGCGTGTGTGATAAGGCAAAAATGGTGATGGTGATACAAGTCTTTGTTTTTATCTCTCTGATTTTTATTACTGTACACGAAACATGGTCATGGTCAAATGTCAATTTCTTCTTCTCTTTTGTGTTAAAACCGTGTGTGCTTTTCAAGCATCCTCATGTTTACCTCGCTGGAAATCTTGACCATAAATTGAACCCCACGGATTCCGTGCTCTAAAAAAAAAGTAAGGGTGAATATTTTTTTTTATTTTTTTACTTCTTTAGTGGTTTTATTATCTGGGTTTTTTTTTTTCAAAAAAAAAAATGTATTTTTTAAGTACCCTGTGTGTATGACCTGTTTTTTTTTTTTTTTTTTCTATTTTTGGGAAACTCTGGTGATGGTGTTTTGTATTTTTTTTCTATTTTTTCTGTTTGCCACGCCAAAGTTGTACAAGCCTGCTTGGGAACTTCTCTGTGGGTTTTGTTCTTGTTATCATTGTTTGTTTAGTTCTTCATAATCATCTTGTAAGCCATGCTTTCAGCTTCTACAATTTGGGAATATAATGGTGTCTCTTGCATTACTTAGTTGTTTCACTGTGTTTTGCAGAGGATTGAGGATTTCCCGAGGAACGCAATAGCAAAACATTAACAACTTTTCAGACCCTTTTTTGGTTCATCGTGTTGGCTACAGAGATGAAAACATATAGGTAAATTGGATCTTGTTTTTCTTTGAAAGTAACTTGACATTGTAATTGACTGTTTTCTTAGGAGCTCTTTGTTCTGGCCATCAGTTTTCAGGAGCCCAGTGCTTGATGGACTGCTTGCCAAGCAGCATTGACAAGATATCTCTGAAGAGGTGGTTCTTTATCGATAAAAGGGTTGGGTGAAGAGATATCTGGCATTCAAAAAGCTCTGTTATTTGATTCAATTTGCAAGGACAGTCTACTGTTAACTTTGACTTTATTTGGACGTTATAAAAAATACTCTGACGAATCTGAATCCGATGGACCTCAAATCAAATCATAATGCTCCTGTGCTCACTGATTCTGCTCCCCTAAGCAAGTCAAGGCTACGCCGGTACCATGGTTTGACGCTGCCATACTCACCCTCAGGTGCACCTTTCTCGCCAAATCTATTACTATCTATTCCTAGGAGGAAAACTGGAGTGCTCGATGATGTTCGCTCCTGTGGTTGGCTGGATGCCATGAAATCATCATCTCCTACTCATAAGAAGTTTGCCAAGGATATTAACCATGAGCTTTCCGCACCTGATCCAGAAGTTGCCTATCGCACCTGGCTGGTAATTCATTTATCTTAAGTTCACCTATAGATATTTTTAGTGTCAAATTGGTAGATAATTAATTTGTAAAGCGTTGTGCACCTTTTCTCGACTGTGCAGCTTAAATATCCATCTGCGCTTGCATCTTTCGAGCAAATTGCAAACTTTGCAAAAGGCAAGCGAATCGCCTTATTTCTGGATTATGATGGTACTCTTTCACCAATTGTTGAAAATCCTGACAATGCCTTCATGTCTGATGATGTAAGAGTAGTTTCATAAATGACATGGGAAATTTTGCTGTTTAGATTTATTTTCTATCCTCTTATTTTTCTCATGAAATCCTGCATTTTTTATAGATGCGTTCCATTGTAAAGGAAGTGGCAAAATATTTCCCAACAGCAATAATCAGTGGAAGAAGCCGTGACAAGGTAACTAAAGAACTTGTTTTGAAACAAATGAATGTCATTTTTTGATGACTTCATGTGCATTTGTTTTTCTTTGGTTCATGTTTTCATTCGACCTTTTGATGGTTTTTGTATTCAGGTGTATGAGTTTGTAGGACTAACAGAACTCTACTATGCGGGAAGTCATGGTATGGATATCATGGGTCCTGTCAAGCAATCTGTAACTGACTACCATCAAAATTGTATCAAGTCTACGGACAAGCAGGTATAAACATCTTGGTACCTCTTTGTAGCTTCTTAGCATCTACCCTTAATTTTCTAAATTGAGTTTATAATTTGATTTTTCTAAATGTAGGGCAACGAAGTTAACTTATTCCAGCCTGCTAGAGAATTTTTACCCATGATTGACGAGGTACTTGAATCTTTTCTCTTCAATGCCAATTTTGATGTGCTTGTTTGTTTTGCTTATTCTCAATCTATTTACCTCTGCAGGTTTTTAGTTCCCTTGTCAGGATTACCAAAGATATTAAAGGGGCAACAGTTGAGAACAATAAATTCTGTGTCTCTGTACATTACCGTAACGTTGATCAAGATGTAAGTTGGTTGTTTTTCCTGAAAATTTAAATCTTGAATTTTCAATTTACTTGTCTCTTGTGTTATTTTGTCAAACAAAGGAGTTATTCCTGTATTTCAATGTTTAATCATACTTTATGGAATTTGTTTTCAGAACTGGATATCAGTTTGGGAGTGTGTCCAGGATGTCATAAAGAAGTATCCTCGCCTGCGATTGACTCATGGGAGGAAGGTAAATTTTATCATTTTTAGTTTCGCTAATCTATGCTCCTTTTGCTTCAAGGGATCCGCCATTTATTTTATGTTATTTTGACAATGATTAGGTTTTAGAAATCCGTCCCACGATCAATTGGGACAAGGGGAAAGCTCTTGAATTTCTACTTGAATCACTAGGTGAGCAACAATTTACTTTGAACTGTTTGTTACATATGATTAAGAGAATGTTAAGCTTTTCTTTATACTAATTACAACAAGAAACCTGTTTTAGATCTCAGCAATTGTGATGATGTGCTGCCAATTTATGTTGGAGATGACCGGACAGATGAAGATGCATTTAAGGTAACCTATAGAGAAAATAGTTCCAACATTCCTCTTTTATTATGCCGATGAATCTGTAAGACAGACACTCTTTGGTTACATGCTGACTTAATTTGATGCACTCTCGATAGGTTTTGAGGGAGAGGAACTGTGGTTATGGCATTTTTGTATCAAAATCACCGAAGGAAAGCAATGCGTATTACTCTCTCAGAGACCCAGCAGAGGTAGAATTTATTTTTATTTAAACTTCTTTTAGCTTAAGCCATCAAAAAAGATACCTGGACATTCATTCCTGTATAATTTTTGCACCATGATCTCCTTCTATTTCACTCGTGTTCTACTGTTCTAAAACTGATCTGTCTATTTTTACAGATTTGTGCTATTTTTATTTCCGTTTTCCAAATATCTAATCTTTGCTATCATCTGCATGCTATCATTTTAGGTCATGGAGTTTCTCAAGTCCCTGGTGACATGGAAGAAATCGAGTGCTTTATAAATGTTACAAGGAATTACATAAAGAGGAGAATACTATATAACATACACAGACAACATGAAAGGCATTTTATATTCTTAAGTTCACTAGGAAATACACTAGGTTGTTTTGAAGCAGAGTTGCAAAGAAGGCCTCCGTTAGAGACCTGAGGACCGCCCTGCTTAACTATTTCCGCTCGGAGCTCCTTGTCGTAATTGTAAATTCCCTTCTTAAATTATCTTTAGAGCAATGCCATCATGCCCAAGTATATTAATTCCTCCTTTTTTGCCTTCTTGACCTTCAGTTTAGGTCGGTTTACTCCCTAGGGGTTCTATATAGAATCCGGAATATTTGTTAATTCTTTGAGGTAATAGAGATGATTCCTTTTGTACCCTCCTAGTTTTGAGCTTTAATATATAGTTTTTTACTCTGTTCTGCGCGTTTCTTCAAGTCTGTTATTAGAGCTTATACAGGCAAAAACGAAATCATTCTTTTTAATCATGTCTACATTTTTTATTAAATGTGCAAGCTGTGAGTATTTCCATGTTCTTGAAATAGCTCGAGAATTCCTGTCTCAGGTGGACTGGATATCCTAAACCAGAAAAACGTTGGGAGTCCAAAATATTTGTTGTCTACGATGATGTTTGTGTTAATCGGGGTAGATCAATTGATCCGTTTATCATGAACTTGTTGGCTGCGAGATAAGCCTCTTAGATTGGATTGTTGTCAAAACCCTAGCTATGTGGCCAGAACCTCGTTGGCCGGTGTAAGATGCACAGCACTTCAGGTCAGGGGTCCAAGGGCTGTGGAAGGGGTAATATTTACCTGATGCACCGCAGGGGAGAAAATAGCCCTCTTGCGAGTCTTTTGAATATACAGGTTCTGTAATCTAAACTCTAAAGTGCGACAACATGATCCTGTTGCCCTCCATTTCCCTTTCTAACTTGGAGAAAAGTACATTCTAACATGGCTATGTGTCTTAACCCCCTGCCCAATGCTCAGGGGCTCAGCTCATAGGTTGAACAAGTCAATTATTTTCAATTAAAATAATATAAACTATGGTTTAAAAAACCAAGACGACATCGTCGTGATATAAAATAAGTTCAGAATAAAACCAAAGCAATGTTCAAGATCTTCATCAAAGAGGGAATTGCTTGGAAACATCTTTAAGAAGTTTTCTTCGTTTGATCTTGTCGCCAGTGGTCAATCGAGTTCTTTCGCTGGAGTTTAAAAAGGTCTCCGAAAACCAAGTGAACTCACAAATGTAAATTGAGAAATCTTAATCTCTTAGTACACGGAGCATGGACCATGAAACTAAAACATATTTCATATGAAAAAAATTAATTAGCAAATCAAATCGATTCAATTTGCTTAAATAGTTGAAATCAATTTTAATATATATAATTGGTTCAAACAAGCTGTTAGTGTCTACAAGAAAAACCATATCAACACCAGGGGCATGCAATCCACTAACCTAAATCTGCTTGAAACTTTTGCACAATCTGCCACCATCTTTATTCCATTGTGAACTTTATCTACGAGGTCATGAAGTTGCACTTTGCTCTCGTCGTCGTCTGGTGTAAAATGTGAAACTGACACTCTTGCAAAGTTCCCACGAGAATTATATATCCGGTACAGGCATTGCTATCTTCCCTCTCATGTTAAATCTATGTGTCAAGAGGGAAGGCCTTAACCGACCGTGTTTCGCTTGAGCCACCATTGTTAGAGTCTTCCATATAACTGCTGCACGACCTCGACTCGTGTCGGCTGGTGTGATCCATCGATACTGGTACTGGCAATAGTCTTCAGTTTTGGACCTCAAATCCTTGAGTGAAAGCTTACTTCAAACACATCCTAGTTTAATATACTCAAGCTCAATATAGACACGCACGAGTCACACCTGTGTGTGCATCAGACACCTGTGTGTCACGCAGACACCAATGGTCACCCCTCTGGATTCAAACATGTTGAATTGGATCAGTACAAAAAGGCTGTTTTCAGGTTGAGTTGGATATGAAGCCAAATGATTCCGCAACTAGGTCTCAAGTTCTCCTCCCTCGAGAAGCTATGAGAGACAGCCACTTACTTGGGCTTCCACAAATTCCACTCCCTTGTCAGTACAATCTATTGTAAGATTGTTATCAATGTATCTCCCAGCAAGTGTGTAGAAGACGGTTAAGGTCTCTGAAAATGATTTTTGTGACTGCTTACTTCTTTCTGTGTTTTTTTTGGCATTGGATGGGTAGTGAAAATGAAAAGCAAAAAAATATGCGGTGACTGAATCTGATCAAGCCATGATACTTTCAAGTTTTGAAGATGGCGGGGAGTTGGAGATTATGGAGTTATCAATCTTCTTGAGAAGATTTCAACGTTCTTTTGGAGTTCTTGCTGGTCTATAACAACAAGGAATAATCAAAATCGAAAGATTAAAAATTATCTTCATACACAAGCCAGATCTTGGCAGCTTTAATTTTTTCGGCCGAAAGTAGAAGGGTCTTTTAAATGAGTCACATCTGGGTCAACGCGACCCAACTGCCTCAACTTCTATTGGGCCATTGCAATTCGGAGCCTATACTGGACAACAGATTTACCATTACGCAAGCCCAGAAAGACTTCTGCCAAAATTCCTCGAGCCCAGAAAGAATTACGCAAACACCATCTATGTGATGAGACCCGCCAATCAGATGGTGGGTGATTCTCAGATATCCCAAGAATCAAGCTTGGGACTTTAATCTTTATCCTTCCATGAGGAACCTTGAGCCCATGTTGAACTTTTATGGATCAAGCTATCGAGTTTATGAGCAGGAGTAGCTTTAGTCGAAAGCTGACCCAATGCATTGCTACGTATAAGAGGAATATGAGAATTTCTTTCACATCCATTTCGAGAAAGGTACCTTTACATTTATTTGGATCTCAAGGGATGAGTTTATGCAGTGAATTGTCATCAGTATTGTTTGACTGTGGTGTAAGGAAGCAATCCAAATCCTATCAAATTTGTGTGTTACCTATTTATTTGTTACCTGCTTAACGATTTGAATCTAATGGTAATGGGCAAGGCCCTCGAGAATGCAATATGGATCGATTAACTAGAAATTTTTTGGACAGTGGACTATAGCTTTATCTGTTACAAGAGTGTTGTTTTTTGTTTGATAGGTGAAATATCATTACCCATCTTCTTTAGATACTAGTTATACAAACCTGGATGAACTCGATGGATTGAAATAAAATCTAGTTTATCCAAACTTGAACCGATCCAAATGAAAGAAAAAATAGGATTAATTTAATTTAACATGGTTAAAAACCTGGGTGATTCATGACTTGGTTGTTTTAGGATAAAATCCGACTTTCAACTCATTAATTTTTTTATTAAAATAACATTATTTTAATTATTTTTTTATAAAAAAAATTACATCAACCAAGCACTAATAAACCTTCCTCATAACTCAGTTATTGCTCTAGATTGATTTTTAAGTTGAATTTTATAACTACGTTTTGCTGGATTATCCCTGTGTTGGGACTTTGCCCTAGATCCATCTCTACATCAGTATTTAAAAAAAAAAAAAAGTTTTTCCCGATAAGAATGGCTTCAGGAATAATTCTTCTATCGGCATGATAAAAAGTACTTGGTTTTGCTCGATTTGGTGTTTGGATTGATTACCAACTGGGCCTAGGGCAAACATATCCAAGGTCCTCATCGAGACCAACTTTTAGAGGTTGTCCAAATCTGAGGTGTCGAGGCATTCAAGTGACCATGAAACAGAAAGTGGGATGTGCTTCTTCTACAAAATGCTAAATTCCATAATGACAATTGAAGCAGCTTTATGCAGTTAGACCATTAGACTTTGGCATTTCTCAAAAACTTTAGATTAAAATATTTGCAGATTCTAAAACTGAATTAACTTTACCACAGTACTTACCACTTTGTCAGGACAAATGCAGCCATTTGGTGCTTGATTGGTGGGTAATAGTGCCTCTGCCACATAAGCATCCGTCACCGATGTTCTCAGACAGACTTTAATGGCGAAGTGGCTATGATTCTGAAAGCCATTTATGAAAGAAGTTCGGTCGGCATCTCAAAGAACTGGTAATTATCAGTACGAGGTTGATAGATGATGTTAAAACTTATTTATTTTTGCTGAGGAATTAATGTGTGTATATATATAATATTATCCACATAAAGACTGACCAAAACCTCTTGCAGATTCATAGAGGAATATACTTTTTTATGCTGAAGAAAACAACATATGTAAAAACATGGAATTATTTCTAAAACGATCTTCACAAGAAATCTTTATTTCAAAATCTTATTATTAAAAATATTCTTCTCAATTAATCTATCTTTTTAAAAAATTACAACTCTTTAAATAAATTTTAAAAAACAACTTAAACAAAGTAATAGTTTGAATCTAAAAAGAGAAAAAATAATAAAAAGTTCTAAATAAACTAGAAAATCAAACAATAAAGAAGAAAAATAACAAAACTAGTCTAAACAACTCCTTCTAAGTTTAATTTAAATACAAAAAACAAAATGACAATATTATTATAAATATTCATGTTTATTAAAACTATTTGTAGAAAATAAATAAAGCAAACAGGCACCAAGATACCAACACCAACAAAGATGCAATAAGTATTCACATGTTGAGTTTTTCTATATCTACACCCTACTCATTATTTATTGAGTTAGAAATCTAGATATTTATATACAATTCGTCATATTTTGAATATCTAAATAGATATTCATTGTCTGATAATTATTTATTATCAAACAAAAAGTAGTGATATGGGTGCGTGTAGCATTTATATTTTGTTGAATTCAACACCCACTTCAAATATGTTTAGGTGTGCAAGGTCAGGTTGCCTATAAATGTTCTACATATAATAATAATAATAAAAAAAAAAAACATTGAGTATGAGAACAAAATAAATGCCTGACAATGATGGGTATTAAAGGGTGTTATGAAAAAAGAATCACAGGATCGAAACATGGAGGAGAACAAATAAGACAGAATCGTGGAGAGAACTCTCGAGTCTCGAGGCCAAGCCTGGGGGGAAATGAATACTCAAAACAAAAATAATCTTCGAAAAATCTCAAAGAGAACATCAATGGGAAATCAAGGCAGGAGAATATTGGAGGATTCAAAACTGGATCACCTACTCTGAAGTGGAAATCATGCAAAATAAATGAGCTTACCATCACAATAATTAGATGATTGATGAAGGTTCACATTTTTCGAGTAAGCTCATTTTTAAATTCTCATGCGGCCATCTTGTAATTTTAACTATTTTTTAAATTCATGAAATTGGAAAATTATTAAAAAAATTCTAATTCAAAGGAGATAAAATAAAATATTCCTAAATATTATATTTCCTGTTTTTTTTTAGGTAACGTGATAGTATAAAATATAAATAGAAGAGGACATAAACTAGGAAAATCAGAAAAGTCCAAAAACTAGCATTACACAAGACAAAAGTCGCAAAATCCTAACTAAAAAAAAAAACAGCAACCGACAATTCACTTCTTAAACCCATCCCAGCCGACAACCGCCATAAAAAATCCCTCCCCCCTCACCTGGGATCTCCAGCCTGTTCACAAACCAATTTCTTCCACACAACAGCTAAAAATCAGTCCTCTCAGCCACCATCACCTGTTAGTCTTCGTTGTCCAAGCTTTTATTTTCTAATCACCATCCGCCAGCCACAACAACTTCCACGACGTCGTAACCCCGACATCAACACAGACCGACACCCCTCATTTTTGCCATCCAAAAACACCAAAATCTCATCCCTCCACCATGCGATAACAACCCATCTTTCTCTAAGTAGAAGCTTTACAACCAGCGATCTCCCATCTCGGACTGTGGTGGCTTATATCGCCTGTGCAGGGAGGAAGAAGAGAGAGGAGAACAACTAGTCGGATAACCCACACGCCTCCCCACAGTGTTTGCACGTGAAATGACGCTCCACAACCTAACTCGTCTACTTGCGATTGTGACCCACATGTCGTCTTTGCCCAGCCCGTTTCTAGCAGCATTCTGTCCATTTCCGGTGGCTCTTTGAAGGTTTTCTCAACCCCCTAATGCATTGAATCCTTTATCTTAAATAATCTTAGAAATGATGTTGTTTGTTTGAATTGTGTTCTTGTGTTTTGTTTTTTTGAATTGAAGTGTAGATTCGTTGTCGTGGATTTTGAATCATGATATG